>TARA_R110002095_G_scaffold193178_1_pt1 | contig 72046 bp, 50 predicted proteins | sample TARA_R110002095 | Tara Oceans TARA_R110002095 (sample SAMEA4397255) | marine metagenome | biome: Polar Biome; feature: [SRF] surface water layer (ENVO:00010504); material: water (ENVO:00002006), including particulate matter (ENVO:01000060) such as... | depth 5 m | reverse complement strand
TTTTTTTTTAGCTTATAAGACCATTTCCTGATTCTTAGAACGATTTTTCGTTTTATTTTCCGGAGAATTGATTGAAAGCCCGAAGGCATTCGTGAATAAATTGATCGAGCCAAACGGTAGAATAGCCGCAGGACCGGCTTGAGAATTGAATCACACTCATGCTCTAATTTAGAATTGATTTCTGAAAGATTCAGAACTCTTTGAGAAAGCTGATCAGCTTCTATTTGTAAGTCCAATAATTGAATCTCAAGTTGCTCCTCTTGAGTCAAATTTTCAGCATTAAGTGGTGATGTCGCTTGTGCTGAAGCTGGTTCGCTTCTGGTTGCTCTTTCCTTTTGATCTACAGGTAATCCTTTGAGAGAAATATCCTCCCGTTGATTAATGTGACCTGCGTGCGGGGATAGGTACATCGCTCTTAAGCGTTCTTGAGTTTCCTGCAAGCTCTGGGCTAACTCTGGATCTTGGCTCTTTAGGGCAACCATGTATTCAGACTGAATTTGGCACTCATTCATAATACAAAAGTTATATCTTTCTTTTAATTGTTCAGTGAGATATGGTAATTGCTCTTGGTATTCTTCGAAGGAAAATATCTCATTTAAATGAGGTCCCACTTCCTTTTTTGATGCAATAAAGACTCGGCGATAAAATGGAGGGCAAGTATCTGCGCTGACTGCAACTTCATTAAAGTATTTACTAAACTCAAACACCGCGTTACGAATAATGGGAGTGTCTAACGCGACGAGCGAGAAGCTTAAAAACTCTTGGAGCCAAGGAAGGTGGCCATGACCATAGCAATAAGTATGCCACCCCCTTTCTTTAAAAAAAGATTCAACTTCGGTTGAACTTGGTAAGCCAAATCTAAAATGCTCGTCTAGCCAAGGATAGTTTTTACCATAAATTGATGAATAAACTTTATTCATGTACTCATCAAGTAATTCAGATTCAAGTTCTTTGCAGGGGAATGACAAAATGACTAAATCCGTTGCCAGATCCTCGATCTTGGAAAGAAACTGTTCTCTGAAGTCTGCTGGAATATGTTCTAAAACGTCAACATTGCAGACCGCTCTGAACTGTTTTCCTTCCAGTTCGTCAGAAAATATATCATCAGCGATATATTTGTGATTATTACTGATTGCTGCCTTATTTATCAGTAGTGGATCAATGAATGTAAAATAATTCTCGGGTAGAAGCTGTCCGAGAATACATTCATCGCCACTTCCAATATCAAGTATCTCAGACTCATCTGTACCGATGAGTGATTGAATCGCTTTGGCTGTTGGCAAATAACGGCTATATTGGTCGAATATGAGTCGTGACTTGGCTTCCGTCATGGATGATGAGCTCTCTTTTTGAATTTTCATTTATGACCCGTGATTATTGACGCTCATGATTTACCAGAACTAAGCGAATACCAGGTTTGTCTGAGTGGTTCCTACAATTTCTTGAATGACTTCAACTTCATCCTCAGATAAGATCTCGACGTGTCTTCCAATTGATGATCCACATTTTCCATTGAGGTTCATCAAGGAGGGATTTCACGTCTAAGTAGATATTCAAATTCATTTGTATTCTAAATTATGCGATGAGGCAGGGAATTGCTCGCTTAATATAGTTAAGTAGAAGATTGAATTTATACTCAGTGCTTCGTGTCCATCTACGAGGGTAATTTATTGTCCTTTCCATATTTGTCAATATCTAAATACGTTTGTTCGGGATCCAAGTTATTGACAGTCTTTTAGTTAAGCACGTTTTTCTCTATTCTCAGGTCCTCAAACGTGACTTGAACGTAATTGTGGATCTGGCTCGATATCTCCAATCATTACTAATTGATGACCGCTCCGGACCATCTCGGATCCGTGCTATTCTTATTATCTCGATTTTATTGACCTGATGAGTCAAATTAAACACTCATCCTATTATCATCCATTTTGAGCAATCTTAATATTTCCCACTTTCAAATAAAGCGGTATTAGCCCCTTGAGGAGTCTGCCGCAGTGTTAACTCGTACTTTTTCTAAAATCCTCATCTCACTAATATGCCATTTTATTATTTGCGACAAAATGCCACCGCCGAATACATTATTCTACAATAATGTAGATACTTAGGAATTAATGACTGAGGAGAGAATTCAGACTAACCTCTGAATAGACGTGTATCGCTAATATTCGACTAATTGCTTTTTGTCTACTCGGCGAGTAAAAGCATGGAATCAGGCACAACGTCCTTCCGAGTGGAAATCACCTGTCTGCGAGAGGAATTCCATTAAAAATTCAACTAGTGTCAAAATAGGTTTGTCATTAGAATTTGCCCACTGTGGTGTGGAATATAGAAAAGGCTCCCCCCTTTGACACCTCTGGCCTTTGACACCTCTGGGCATGCCGAAACATAGCGACGTTTCTGCTGCAAACATGAATTACTCTGCGCTTGAAAAGAATTAGCAGGTGTCGCAGCGCTATGGTGATTTATCGTAATTGAAATCCAAAATAAAAATAAACACAAGTTAGAACGGAATTATATCTATGTTTATTACTAAGTTGGAATCACTACGAGGTATTGCAGCTCTCGTGGTCGCAATTTCTCATTCTTTGATTGTATTTTCAGTCGATCACAACCAAACAATCTGGCTTTCCAGATTCTATGAGACCGATGGTCTTCAATCTCTTGTTACGAGTCTGCTTCTGATACCGTTTAATGGAGGCGCGGCGGTAACAATATTCTTTGTCTTGAGTGGTTATGTATTAGGTCTCTCGTTAGATAAGCGGCCTTTGAAAATAGCGGGAGTGTTTTCGTTTTATATAAGACGAATTTTTAGAATTTACCCTGCATACATCGTAAGCCTTCTCATAATTATCAGTTCTATCTATTTTTTTCACACATATATTGAGTTTCCTAATACGTCAACTTGGTTTAACTGGTGGTTTACGTCAGAGATTTCTTTGCCCAATGCAGCGAAAAATATTTCGATGCTTGAAATAAACCTCAATCCAATAGCATGGACGTTAAGAGTTGAACTTGTAATGTCATTCTTTTTCCCTTTTGCATATGTACTTAGCCGTAAGATAGGAGAAAAGTCAAATCTAGTCATTCTTGCGTTGTTGGTCGCGCTAAGTTTTAATTACTCTTCCAATATTTATTTTCGATTTGGATTTGTTTTCTATCTTGGCCTTTTACTGCCAATTATTATTGAAAAATTGGATACATATGCATCCAAGAGGAAATATAATATCATTCTTGCTGTGAGCATTATATTTCTTTTGTTTTCCAGAATATTATTTCTCAAAAGTAATATATTTTATGCTATTCTCCTCGAGGGAATATTTTCATCATTAATCATCGCAATTATAGCAGATACTAAAACCACCGTTTTTCTCAGCAGAATTCTAGATTTAGATATTACGAGAAAGCTCGGGAGATTATCATTTTCTTTTTATATTTATCATTTCATTGTTCTGTACTGGCTTTCTTACTGCTTACTCTTAATTGTCAGCCCTGAAGTCACAGGCCGTTATCCACTACCGCTGGGTATATTGTTAGCCATCGTCTCTGTTTCTATTTGCTATTATGTTTCCATAATATCTTATCAGTGGGTTGAACAACCGATGATAAAATGTGGAGCGATCACTGCAGAGAATCTCACACACTTTATCAGTAATTTATCTGTCCCCATCAGTCTAGATATGCGATTGAACCGCTATAAAAGGTATCTTCACAAAAGACGGCTGGCGGTAAGTTTGCTTTTTAAAAACAAGTATTGGTCTTAAGATATGCCTACCATCCTTTCATAGCAAGGATCATGTTTGAAGAGCAGGCAAAGATGATCACATACAGGTCGAATCATCTTTTGCAATACCGCTGTTGAACAATCACTTGCCACAATCTGTTTTGCAAGAAACTGATACTCGTTTTATTCAAAGAACCAACAATTCAAGTAGCACAGGAGCAGTTATCAGCTTCTGAGCGTCATTTATGACTGGTGCTGAAATATGTCATTTCACCTCAGTTTAAAGTATAAGGCAGTTTTTCCTTGGGCTTATTGACAAATCAGTATTGCACTGTAGATCATTAGAACGCAGAAGAAGAATTCTGAATTTGATGTTCTGGGTTTCCAATCAGTTCGCTAAACTACGTATTTCAAATACAGATGTGTTTTACAGCCCATAATGCTCTATTCATAGTAAAGGGCGATAACGAGATGATTGCAGATATCAAAAGTTGATCTCACTGTCGTAGACAAGTTTTACTTGATACTTGGCCATAATCGTTCTGAAACACTTTAAAAGCGAGATCAAACCCGATTCAGTCGGCTCTAGCAAAAGCATTTCGAACTGAGAGAATCGCTGCCTATTTGTTACACAATTTTAAAGCGAACCTGATATCGTTGTATAGAGAAATTGATTCATGGATTTAATTTACTTTTCACCTGTTCCGTGGGATAGCTATACTCAGCGCCCTCATGAATTCGTGAAATATCTGGCACAATCTGCTGCCGTTAAAAATGTTTTATGGGTTAACCCATTCCCCACTCGCCTCCCCAAAATTAATGATTTTTTAAGACGGCCCAATCTTGTTCATAGTAAGTCCAACAATCAACTGCCATTCCTGACTGTGGTCAATGTTCCCTGCCTACCTGTGGAACCTCTGCCGATGCTCAAACTTCTCAACGATTTACTCTGGAAAAAAGTTAAGGACCAACTATTAAAATTTTGCCTCGATTCGAAAGAGCGACTCATAATTGGAATTGGGAAGCCTAGTCGACTGGGACTCTGGCTGTTGGGTAATGTGAATGCACAACTCACAATTTATGATCGAATGGATGAATTTTCTGAGTTCTATTCAGGGCTCTCAAGAGCTGCCATGGAGTCTTGGGAACAACAAATTGTTGAACGGGTCAATCATGTTATGGTCTCTGCTCGGCATCTGGCATTGAGTATTTCTCATCTGAAATCAGAAATATCTGTTGTTGAAAACGGCTATGATATGTCTTCGCTTCCGGTGCCTGAAGCAAACAGTACTTCCTCACTGGAACCGGTCGTATTAGGCTATGTAGGGTCCATTGCAGAATGGTTTGATTGGGAATTAACAATTGAGTTGGCAAACAAAAACCCTGATTGTATCATCAGATTAATCGGGCCGTGCTTTGTGAATCCCCCCGCTCTGCCAGAGAATATTGAATTAAAAAAGGCCTGCCCGCGTGAAGAGCTTGTTGAACAAATCAAACTATTTTCTGTTGGTATCATACCCTTTAAAATAAATGCTTTGTCACAGGGGGTTGATCCAATCAAATTTTATGAATATCGGGGACTCGGAAAACCTGTTTTATCAACACAATTTGGATCAATGCCCGAGCATGCTAAGCAGGGGGGAGTGGTCTTTTTTGAGGAGACTCCTTTAGACGAATGTGTGCTTCAGAGCTTGAGTATGGCACCAACATCTGAGGAAGTGGAACAATTCAGAAAAGCTAGTGACTGGTCGGCTCGCTTTGAAAATGTACTCACCTGGATAAAATGAATTCGAAGCTGATGTCACAAACAAAACTTTCCGTAATCATAGTTAACTACAATTCTAGTGAGCATGTTACCGCATGTGTGAAATCGGTATTACAATGTGCTCCTGAAGTGGAAATCATTGTTGTCGATAACGCTTCAAGTGATCATAGTATCTCACTTTTGGAATCGACTTTTCCCGATCATCCTCAACTCAAGGTGATACGCAATCAGTCGAATCTGGGTTTTGCCGTTGCCTGTAATATTGGCACAGAAAACGCAGTTGGTGAGTATCTGTTTTATCTCAATCCAGATTGTATGATCTATGAAGGTACCATTCCCCAATTATTAAACTGCTTGAACGAAGGCGAATCGATAGGGATGGTTGGGGGCCGCTTGCTCAACGCAGATGGAAGTGAACAGCGTGGAGGTCGACGCACTATCCCCACTCCCTGGCGAACTTTTGTGCGAGTGTTCAAGCTATCGTTTCTGTCAAAACGTTACCCGCAATTGTTCTCTGGCTTCGATCTTCATCTACAAGCTGTACCAGAGCGATCCATTGAAGTAGAAGCAATATCTGGCGCTTGCATGTTAATCAAACGTGATACGTATGAAGATGTGGAAGGTTTGGATGAAAAATATTTTCTCCATTGCGAAGATCTGGACTGGTGCATGCGATTCCGGATGAAGGGGTGGAAAATTATGTTTGTTCCAGACGCGATTCTAACCCACTTTCAGGGAGCCTGCAGTGAATCAACACCAGTCATAGTCGAATGGTATAAACATAAAGGGATGATGCGATTTTACCGTAAGTATTTTCGACAGCAATATCCTGGAATCTTAATGTGGATTGTCACGATCGGAGTCTGGTTACGGTTTAGCTTACTCGCCTGTTACTTTTATGTACGAAAATTTATTAGATGGATACAAAGTGCCAAAGCCTGAATCTGTAGTTGGTGTTCTGGGAGCTACAAGCTTTGTTGGTAACCGTCTCTTTGCGCCAGAACTCAGGCAAATCTCAGACAAAGACCATACTTGGATTGCATTTAGCCGAAGCAAGCAGGAATTAATGCCCGAAGAGGCCAGCAACGTCCACTGGTGTGTGTTAAATGATGATCCTCTTGCTAATGTCAGGCAGAAGATAGAATACTGGATATGCCTGATTCCAATTTGGGTTTTACCAGATTATTATTCCTTATTAGAATCACTTGGTGCGCGCCGCATTATTGCACTCAGTTCTACCAGTCGTTTTTCAAAAGTAAATTCCATCGATCTTTCAGAACAAAATCTCGCAGATCGCTTAGTAGGTGGTGAGCAACAATTAATTAGCTGGGCTGAAGAAAATACAATCGACTGGGTTATCGTACGGCCCACTCTCATCTATGGTTTTGGACGTGATCAAAATATAACAGTCATCGCGCGATTCATTCAGCGTTTTGGTTTTTTTCCACTCTTAGGCAAAGCCAATGGATTAAGACAACCTATTCACGTGGATGATGTGGCAAAGAGTTGCCTCTTAGCCCTGAATGAAGAAAAAATTGTAGGTAAGGCATATAATATTTCAGGCGGAGAAACGTTATCATACAAAGAAATGGTCGAAAGAATATTTACCGTTTTGGGGGTAAAACCAAAATTTATTCAGTTTCCCCTGGTGGCTTTTCGCATTTTGATAACGCTCTTACACTTTCTCCCCAAGTTTAGAAAAATGTCAGCTGGTATGGCGGATAGAATGAATCAGGACCTTACTTTTCCTAATCAAGATGCCAAGGATGATCTTAAATTCGAACCAAGAGGTTTTCAATTAAGTAAGGAAGATGTTGGGAAATGATGGAAGCGGACTTAACTCTACTCAGCATTCTATTTATTTTAGCTGTAATTACTTCAATAGTCTGCACGAAATTAATTATTATCAATGCTGCTAGAGTCGGCTTAATTAGTGAGCCTACTGAGCGATGTGCCCACGTCAATCCCACTCCCAACGGAGGTGGATTGGCTTTCGTTTTTAGTTTCTTATCGATCATGAGTTTCTTGTACTCATGGAATTATTTTTCAAGTAACATTTTTCTCAGCATCGGATTCGGTGGATTTTTAATTGCATTAATTGGTTTTTTTGACGATTATCTACGCTTATCGGTAAAATTGCGCCTAATTACTCAGGCATTGATCATCACTGCGACTCTCTTTGTCTTTTCTCCTTTGCCTCCCATTGAATTGTTCGGATTTGAGCTGAAATCTCCCTGGATATTATGGATTTCAATCACTTTACTTTTAGTCTGGTGGCTCAATTTATTTAATTTCATGGATGGAATTGATGGCTTGGCAACGCTGGAATCAATTTGCATTCTTCTGTCAGCGACCTTACTAATTGGTTTACATGCGATTCTATCTAATGAGGGGATACTCATTCTTTTATTACTCGCCAGTTTACTAGGATTTCTAGTATTTAACTGGGCTCCGGCGAAAATATTTATGGGTGATGCTGGGAGTACATTTTTAGGATATGTGTTAGGAATGATTGCATTGCTAACAATTATCAACGGCTCGTTAAATCTCTGGACATGGCTAATTCTATCAGGTGTGTTTTGGGTCGATGCAACAACCACCCTTTTAAGACGCATGTCACAAGGGGAACGCTGGTATCAAGCACACCAAAGCCACACCTACCAAAGGGTCTCTCGCTGGCTGGAATCAATTGATGGTACAGATAGGGGGCGAATTATGGCCCATCGAAAAGTAACTCTTTTAATTCTTCTGATAAATGTCTGCTGGTTATTTCCGCTAGCAGGAAGTACATTGATGTGGCCTACATGCGGGATTTTTCTTCTAGGACTCGCCTGGACCCCTCTCTTGTTCCTGGCGTTTTATTTCGGAGCAGGGACTCAAGAGGAATTAGTCGAGAGAGCAGTAAAGCAAGAAGTGTCAAGAGAAAATTAATAGACGTATAACACTATGGCATGCCTTCGCAAACGATACAGCATGCAACTTGGGCGGGCTGTTTTTTTAATGGTTGTTTTATTCACCTGTTGGGTGCAAGCGGATGTGGACGAACGGAATAGCTTTGCTTTTGGCACGGTGACTACCAATAATGTATTGAAGATCACAACGATGAGAAATCTCCAGTACCTTTACTATCGAATGGTTTGATGTATCCCTTTGCCGAGGTGTTGCCTGGCTTGATAATCAGCGTCTTCAGTTTGGTTTGTTTCAGCAAGTCGCGAACTCTCCTGGCAGTGAATTCAAGGCTATTATCACTCCGGCAAATGATCAGGGGTCCCGCGATGTGCAAACAGGTCCCTTAACCGCTCTGGTTAGTTTTTAATGTTCGGTCTTATCGTTAAGAATAGTCGCGTGTAGCTGAACCGCGAGAACTTTGTATGGTGAACCCTGCAGTCCACGCGTTGTGGGAAATATCCGTCAGATCCGAATTGGATTTGCAATCTGAATAATTGCTTATTACAAATATGCTATGTCAGCAAAATATACAATCTTCCTTAAAATATCTGATGCCCTTACTGTTTTAGAAAATCTTCCATGAATCTTCCCAATCAATCTCGTCGTGCGTTTCTTAAAGCTTCTGTTGCAATGTCAGGGGCCATTCCACTTGTTTCTGACTTGGCTCAAGCAGAATTAAATGAGGCAAGTAGGCCACTGATTGCTTATGTGGGCACGTTCAGTTCTCCTCTTCGTGATATGTTAGCGACTCAAGTTGACTTGCCGCCCGGTAATGGACGTGGTATTCATCTTTTCCAAATCGATCGAGAGACCGGGGCAATGACGCCTGCAGGCATCTATGCAATGGGGACAAGCCCGAGTTGTCTGGCTGTTAGTGCAGCAGGAACTCATCTTTATTCCACCAATGAAACAGATCGCGTGGGAAAAGAGAAACACGGAACAGTAAGTTCGTTTGTGATCAGCAAACAAGATGGAACCTTGAAACCACTCAACACAGTTAGTTCGGGGGGCGCAGGTCCAACATATGTGAGCATCCATCCCTCGGGGCGTTTTCTGCTGATCGCAAATTATTTTGGAGGTTCCGTGGCAGTGCTACCCATTCTGCAGGATGGCCGATTAGGAGACGCGACAGATATTAAAAACGATGTGGGAAAAATTGGTCCTACAGCTGCCACAAACGCACCGAAAGGCAGCTTTGCAATCAGTGGACATGATCGTACACACGCACATATGATTCAAGCTGATCCTACAGGACGTTTTGTGCTGCATGTCGATTTGGGATTAGATAAAATCTATATCTGGAAGTTCAATAATAAAACGGGAAAACTGACTGCGAATGATCCTCCCGCAATCTCCCTCCCTCCCGGTGATGGTCCTCGGCATTTCCATTTTCATCCCAATGGGCGTTGGTTCTATTCCATCCAGGAAGAAGGTTCGACAATTGTCTTGTTCAATTATGACTCTGAAGGGGGAAAGCTGACTTCACGGCAAACCATTTCCACACTGCCTGCTGAGTTTGTGGGAAGTAACTTCTGTTCAGAAATTCTTGTTTCTGGGGACGGCAGGTTTGTTTATGCAGGCAACCGTTTGCATGACAGCATTGGAATATTTTCTATTGGCTCAGAGGGCAAACTGACTTTCATTGGTGAAGAATGGACACGAGGAAATTACCCACGCAGTTTCAGTTTCGATCCTACAGGAAAATTCTTGTACTGTTGCAATCAACGGGCAGATAGTATCGCAGTCTTTCAGGTCGACAGCAAAACGGGCAAATTGAATTTCACTAACCACTATGCTGCTGTAGGAAACCCTTCGCATATCGTCTTTCTTGACCTTTCAAAAAAGGGGTAGTTGAATATTAATAGTCAATAGATGCATCCAAAATGAGAAAAGTACGGAATGTTTTTCTCAGAAAGTGCCAGGAAACACGAAGGGGCGATGGAAATGTTGGAGCGTTGGTTTCCGGTATTTTAATGCTTTGTTGAGTGAGAGTTAAATTACAAAAACCCGATAGGAATGGTTTTTACACCATTTCTATCGGGTTTTGATATATTACCGGAGGGGGGACTTGAACCCCCACGAGGTTTACCCTCACTGGATTTTGAATCCAGCGCGTCTGCCGATTCCGCCACTCCGGCCGGCGAATAAAAGTATATAGTCTAACGCTTTATCGAATTCAATGGAAATAGACAAAAAACTCTGACTCAGCTGGCTCTCGATAGCATTTCTTTTGAAATAAGCTGTTCAGGCTGCTTCAATCGCGGCTGTCGAAAGTGGAAATTTGAGTGTAAATGCCGTTCCTTTTCCGACTGCACTTTCCACTCGAATACGACCTTTATGGGCTTCTATCACTTCTTTGGCTAGAGACAATCCTAAACCTGTGCCCCCCTGGCCGTTTTCATCCGCCTCTTTGGTAGTGTAAAACTGATCAAATATGTGGTGTAACTTCTCAGCAGGAATACCGGCCCCGCTGTCGCGGACGATGACTTCTGCCATATTTGATTCCGGGTTGATTCGTACTGCCAGATCCAGTCTGCCTCCAGTGGGCATCGCTTGTCGTGCGTTCACAATCAGATTGACAAGCACCTGCTGAATTTGGTTCGGATTCAAGACGACTTCCGGATTTGATTCAAAATGTGTGTGTAGGTTCACACGATGCATCGAGAGGTCTTTTTCCACTAACGCGATCACACTTTTTACCAATAGCTGGAGATCTACAGGTTCCTGACGGCTTTCGCTTCCACGAGCATAAGAAAGCATGCCTGTCGTGATTTTTGCAGCGCGCTGCCCTGCAGAGAGGATTTTGGTGAAGGCTTTTTCCCGCCGTTCTTCTTCTTTATGCCGTAAACCCAATTTCGCATAGTTAATGACGGTCGTCAGAATATTATTGAATTCGTGTGTAATTGAAGATGCTAATGCACCTACAGAGCTCATTTTTTGTGCATGAATTAACTGTTTTTTATAGTCTTCGATTTGCGTTTCCAGCTCTTGAACGCGATTTTCTAATGATTCGATTGTTTGGTTTGACATGAGCAGGCCCGCATCCTTAGAAAGACGAAATATTTCATTTTTTAAGAGCTGATTTGTTTAGCTAGCATTAAGAGAACGATCGTGGATACATCAGATCTCTCTAGAATTAGATATCGGCCCGTTCATTTTAATAATCCAGATCGCAACAGAAGTCGGAATGAATGCATCAGTAGAATTAATCAATACGACACAGTTATGTGAAATGGGTTGTATTGCGGAAATAGAAAGAGTGGGGTCTGTCTTGGTTGGGGTTATGAATATCCTGGTATGATATTAGAGGATTCACCTTTATGAAAATTGCGTCTTTTACTTCCAATTTTCTTCATATGTGTGTACGCTGAAATGATTGTAACTCTTTATATTTAAGTGAGTTTGAGAGGGTGATTAATGCGATGTTACATGAAAATGCAGTTATTCCTATTGCTGTTTGTCGGGCTTTGCTTCAGGGGCTTAGCGGCTCAGGAGACAGACGGGAAAAGTAATCTACCTCACTCTCCAGACGATCGTGTCCAGATAGAACTCTTTGCGGAAAACCCCCAGATTGTGACGCCGACGGGAATTGACGTTGATGAATGTGGTCGTGTCTGGGCAATTGAAAGTAACACGCATTTTCCCCCGGAAGGATACCGTCGGGCTGACAGCGATCGGATTCTGGTGTTATCTGATCAGGATGGTGATGGCAAGGCAGATGAAGTCGTCACGTTCGCCGACGGCTTAACACATACGATGAGTGTTACGGTCAAACCGACCTGGCTGAAATATCTGGAAGGAAATAAAAACAAGCAGAACGTGTGCCTGTCAAATGAAGTCTTCATCGCGACGCGGAACGAAGTGTTTTTAATGATTGATGAAGATGGTGATCTCAAAGCCGATCAAAAAAAGACTCTGCTCAAAGTCAAAACGGCGGGGGCGTATCCCCATAATGGTCTGGCAGGCTTTGCCTTCGATGCGGCCGGCTGGATGTTTATCGGCTTCGGCGAAAACCTGGGCGCGAAATATACCATTACTGCGGCGGATGGGACATCCTTTTCCGGGGGAGGCGAGGGGGGCAATCTTTATCGCTGTCGTCCAGATGGGACAGAACTTTCTCTCTGGGCAACAGGATTCTGGAATCCACATGCCAGTTGTGTCGATGCTTTTGGGCATGTCTTCACAGTGGATAATGATCCAGACAGTCGCCCTCCCTGTCGTCTGTTACACATTATTCAGGGAGGAGACTATGGCTATCGCTTCCGTAATGGTCGCAAGGGCTTGCATCCGTTTACCAGCTGGGACGGAGAGCTACCGGGAACACTGCCGATGGTGGCAGGAACGGGAGAAGCTCCCTCGGGGGTTCTGGCGTACGAATCGAATGGGTTACCGGCTGAGTACATTGGGAATCTGCTGGTCACCAGTTGGGGCGATCATCGGATTGATCGGTTTCAGCTTCAGCCTCAAGGGGCTAGTTTTTCTGCCAAGCGAGAACCTCTGATTGAAGGGGGAGAGAACTTTCGGCCAGTGGGTATCGCAACGGCTCCTGATGGGAGTCTGTATTGTACTGACTGGGTGTTGCGCGATTACAAATTACACAGCAAGGGGCGAATCTGGCGTATTTCACAACGTGGTAAGAAACCAGTCGCGCAAAAGAATTCACCCGCAATGCAAAAGTCGGAAGTCTATGCCACGACGGTAAAAAAATCGTTGAAGTCAAGTCATTTACCGACGCGTAGGCTGGCTGCCTGGATGATCGGTGAAGAGCGAGATCTTACATTACGTAGTATCGTCGGGAATCAGAAAATGCCTTTACGATCCCGCTATGAAGCGATGATGTATTTGTCGAAAAATTTCAACCCAGCTTACGTCCGGGTGATTAATTCTCAGCGTGCGACAAAACAGGAAGGCCCTTATCACCCGTTACATACGGAAGTGATGAAGTACGATGATGAACGATTGCCGGTCAATCAAATCGTACAACTACTGCAAAATCCAGATGGCAGTGATTCCAGTTATCTGCTCAACAGTCTGCAGGGGCTGGTTCCTCTGATCCGTGTGATGGGGAGAACTCACTCTGCAGTAGTCGCCAAAATATTAAATCAGGCGATCGAAAAGCAGGATCCGTTTGTAGATTCGACGATGATTCGCCTGATCTCTGAAACGTTCAAGGAAGCGCATTTCAAGAAAACATTAAACTATTCAAAGACGCTTTCACCGCGGCTCAGATTATTGCTTATTTTAGCGGCGCGTCAAAGTTATCCGAAATCTGAGGAGCTCATACAAATTGCATTGAGTAATCCCGAGGCCGATTTGAAGCGAGCTATAGTGCAGTGGATTGCCGAGGAGAATCTGGTTTCGATGAAGCCTGAGATGCTGGCGATTATCAACAGTCAAGAAGTCAGTGGCGAGTTATTTGATGCGGTTCTGGCTGGAATTCAAATGCTAGAGGGTGAGCAACGTTCCCGAAATGATGAAGCGCTGGGAACTGAGTTTGCGTTTAAAATTCTGGAAAACGAAAACTATTCCATGAATGCCCGCGCTCGTGCTTTGACTGTAGTTCCGCCCTCACATGCGAAGTTGTCGGATAGCTTACTGAAGTCATTTCTGAGTTCAAATCATCAACCGATTACGCTTGCTGTACTACGTGCATTACAACTGGCTCCTCGCAAGACAATGCTGGCAGAATTGCGAACGATAATCGCCGATGAATCATTGGTTGAGCAAATTCGGTGTGATGCGCTGGTGGCACTCTCTGCCGGTCTGTTGCTAGAAGATTCATCCACATCGAAATCGCTGTTAATCAAGCTGACCGATGATTCCAACTCATCAGTGAGGGCCGAGGCGATTCGTGCGTTGCGGGCATTCAATAAAGATAAACGTGTGCAAAGCGTGCTGGCGGCGTTACAGTCTGCAGAGCAGCAGAATCTGTCCGACTTGGCGGCATTAGCTCTGGGAAAAAAAATGGCGGTTTTAAAGTGGGAAGATGTAGCAGAGGGCGGAGATCCGGATGCGGGCCGACGCGTGTTTTTTCATCCCTACAGTGTTCGTTGCTCACAATGTCATGCGATCAATCACCAGGGGGGCAATGTAGGGCCGGATTTGTCTGTGGTCGCGCGTGCTATGGATCGGAAGAAATTGGCGCAATCCATTCTGCATCCCAGTGCTGAGATTGCGCCGCAATTCACTGTTTGGACTTTTGTTCTCGAAAATGGAAAAGTAATTAACGGTGTGATTCTGGGAGAAGCCAATAAAGACAACCTCAGTGTTGGAACCGTTGATGGCAAGGTGGTTGCTGTCAAGCGAGCTGATATCGACGAACAAATTCCCCAAAAGACTTCTCTGATGCCAGAAAAACTAAGCGAAAAATTAACCCGACAGGAATTATGCGACCTGATCGCTTACCTGCAGACCTTGAAATAGCAGGTTTTATGCAGCGGCACGTTCCCCGGATGGTCCATGATCCTGCTGGTCCTGCTTTTGGATTTGTGATTGCGAAGATTTGACTCGATAAGCGATTTCTTTTGCGATCGCCTTATTGAAAGAAAGCTGAAACTGCTGATAGGAAAATTGAGCGGCACAGCACCAGCCGATCACTGATTGGCAGCGTTGGGGGCGCAGATGCAATTCCTGGATCGCTGAAGTTAATGATTCGATGGTCTTATTTTCAAAATAAATTCCGCTGCCCAGACCATTCTGTTCAAAACAGACTACAGAGTTCGCGGCTTCACAGTTCGAATAGATCACAACCGGTGTGCCACAACTTTGGGCTTCAATAGCAGATTGATCAAAATCGACATCACGAGGGCAAATCACAGCAGAACAGAGTCGATACTGTTCGCGTAATTTCAGGTCATCTACAGGACCGATAATTTCGACGAGCGGTTCACGATGCAGCTGGGCGGGGAGTTGATCATCCGCGATCCCTGCAATCGACAGGCTTTGCTTGAGTTCTTTGCAGGCATCCACAGCCAGTTGTTCTTCTGCGGACCATTGACCATCGACAACGAGCAGAAGGAACGGGCTTCGTTTTTCAAAGCCGGAACAGAAGAAGTCGGTATCAACAGGAGATTTGACGAAGGATGTAAAACGGTCCCGATTCAGATTCTGAAGCGTTTTTGTCGGAACAACAAATTCGATATCCGTTAATGAATTTACTAACTGCTGGTTGATCGGTGTCTGATTACTGGATTGAGGCTCCAGATAGCACATGTGTAGCTGATGGCTCTGGCATTGAATGGAAGCCGCTGCTTCCAGGCTTGTACTGATGATTAAGTCTGCCTGCTCGACGTCAACGATCCGATCAGGAGAAAAACCAGTACCAAAGCGGGCAATGGTTGATGAGCGAGGCCAGGCCTGATTCAGTGCTTCCCAAATAGAATACTCAAGCCGGGTATGAGATACGCCGGTATGCACCAATGTGACACTCATTTTGTTTCCTCCTTGAAACGATGATGAGCCTGAATTTATTCCTGTTGAAACCTGCCAGCAGCGCCTTCGCTGGTGGAGTTGCATTGTACTTTAAGAATTGAATTCTGAAGATCGGTTCATTGAATAATAAGAAATATCAATGCAGACAACAGGTAGAATGGACTCATAAGTGAGAATAGATGCGGGGCATCAATCTTCTCGAAGTAAAAGTAAATATTGAAAGAGAGAATTACCTGATATATCTCTCCAGCGGCGCTGATATTGACACAACTTAAAAATTTGGTCAATGCGAATTTGTTCAGAATGGGGGTTCCTTGCTTCACTCAGCGAAAATAGTGTGGAATCCTTGCTGATTTGAGCAAATTACCCTTAACTATCTATACTTTTACCCCTGATACGCGAGGCTGAACAGTGTGAATGGCTTCGAAGTCGGGCGCGGTGACTCCCTGTTCTGCCTGGTGGATCAGGGATGCCATTTCCCAGGCAGTGACATAGTAATATTTCCATTCCGGGTGCTGGTTTGTTTCCTGCCGTAACGCGGCATGGAAGGCTTCGGTTTCGGGACCCAACAAGGTGTCAATGTTCCCAGGTTTGGCACCGTGGGTATGTAGCTTAATGAAGGTCCAGTCCGGACGTCCTGTGACATGGACATCAGCTGCCAGCCAGTGTTGGAAGCGGTTCAAAGTAGCGGGACGACCATCGTGTAGATCTGAATTTTCGATTCGGGGCAGAAATCCCCATTTGCGATTGCTCCAGTCCAATCGTAACGGTCCCTGGATCATCAACAGGCTGTCCTGTTCAGGAGGCTGACCAACACCGGCAAGAGTACCATGATCGTGCGATTTGCATTGTCCCGGCAGATCTTTGGCATAGTAGATACTGTTGATGATTTGCGTTTGCGTGTCACTGGGGGCAGAGGGCATTGTCAGGTCGGCGTAACAGCCTGTTTCCAACAGGATTTCAATTTCATTTTCGACTCCACACCAGCGCCCATCGGGCCGGGAATTGCAGAGAGCCCAGTTGCCGTGAATAAAACCGTACACGATTTCTCCGGTCAGTGGATCTTTTCGCAGCAAACCGTGCCGATCAAACAGTGTCTGACGGAATTCATTCATCTTCTGCCGAAGGCCTTCTGCAGTGTCATTATCATGATGCAGGTGAACATCAACATCGGCATAGCCTTGTTTACAGAGTACAGCCAGTCGATCCAGATATTCCGGAGCATACTGGTCTTGCGGAAAGAAGAATGTGTGCTGGGGAACCTGGCCGCGCGAATCACTGAATTGGGAAAAGCGAGCCGGGTATTCTTCGCACCAGCGATCAACGCGGGCCAGCGCTTCCGATTTTTCGGGGTTCCCCCATTCCGGTTCAAAATGGTCGCAGACTGCGATAAAGATATGGCGGGGTTGCTCAGGGCTGAAGGTGATCGGATTATCTCTCTTTTTCTGAGTGAAATAGGCAGGTAGCCAGTACTGCATGTTGCGTGCACGGATCGCGAGCCAGATACCACCGGTAAGGCCGATGAATAAGAACACGCAAATCGTAATACAGGCAATCATCATTGAGGTCATTGTAAATTAGCTTTTTGAAGAATGAGTAAGTTCTGACTCAGAAAATTCTGAGTTTTGAGGAGCGATATCCGGTATTGTCAAATTCTGGTCGTCTACAGGTAGCGTGACTGTCTGGCTGCGTTCGGTTCGATCCCAGATTCCCGTTTGTCGGATTGAGAGCCAGCGACAGAATCCGATGCCCAGTGCCAAATTCATTTGAACAAACATACCGGGAACCCGACAGAGCTTGAGGTAACGGTTTCCATTCACAAATTTCATGCCGACAAACGCAGATAAGTAAAACAGTCCTTGTGCCAGTAGGGTCATTTGATAAATCGGAGACTGTATCAAACATAGGTTGGCAACCAGTGCCATTAGCATAAAGGCAGGACAAAGCCAGCGCAGCAACTTATGTGACCAGAATGCAAACGCGACATATCCATGTTTTGGGTTAAGGAGTCCCTTAAGGTGTTTCAGACTTTGGAAGGCTCCTGTGCCGATTCTGATTCGCCGCTTGAATTCAGCGTGGACTGAGGTCGCTGTTTCCTCTCTGGCGAATGCAGTGTCATCATAAATTATGCGGCGTCCTGCAAGATGTACCCGCATACCGATTAAGAAGTCGTCATTCACGGTTTCCGCCGGTAGGGAAGAATACAGTGATTTGCGGAGTGCATACAGGGCACCATTGACTCCGAGGACTGCTCCCAACTTTGTTTCACAGTGTTTCAGGAAATTTTCATATTTCCAGTAGAGGCCGTCGACATTTTTACCAGTGGTCGGATCTTCCAAAATCAGTTGGCCGCAGACGCAGCCAATGGTTTCGTCTTGGAAATGTCTGACAAGTTGTTTGATGCATTGTGGGTCCATGTTTGTGTTAGCATCAGAAAAAACAATAATTTCCCCTGCTGCTTGTGGAACACAGTCATTCAAAACCGATGCTTTGCCACGACGCGGTTCAAATTGGATGAGTCGAATTTGTGCGTTATCATAAGTGCTGACGAGTTCTCCTGTCAGGTCTTCATTTCCATCGCAGCCAATCAAGATTTCGAGTTGATCACTGGGGTAATCGAGCTTGGCAAGATTATTCAAACGTTCCAGAATTACCGATTCTTCACGATAAGCGGCGATCACGATCGAGACCCGGGGCAGGGGGCTGTTTCTGGAAGCTCTAGACTCCTCGGGGGCCTGTATTTCGCGCCGTCGCGACAGCAGCCAGAGAATGAGTGGATATCCTGCATACGTATAGGTAACCAGGGTGAGGGAACTCCAGAATAGAGTTTGTATCAGAAGCGAACTCATAATGTAGGACCTTTCTGATATTGCTTGTACGGGAGCTCTGCGTGATGGATATCGTTTTGTTTCACTGTAGTGTTTTCAGGGTGAACTTTAATGACCCGCGCGGGGATGCCTCCGACTGTTGTATGTGGTTCCACATTTTTGACCACCACGGCGTTGGCGCCAATTTTTGAATGTGATCCGATATGGACAGGGCCAATGATTTTTGCACCGGCGCCGATGAAAATATCTGACTCGAGAATCGGAGAGATGTTTCGTTCTGCGCCGATGGTGACCTGGTGTTCCAGCTTGATATCATCTCCGCCCTTCACGGACCCATTAATCACAATACCCTGGCTGTGAATAATGACCAATCGACGTCCGAAGTCCGCACCTCGTCCAATAATACACTGACAGAAGATGGCGTTGCATTTATTGAAAATCATTGATAAGGGAAACAATTTCCAATGTCCTGCCCATTGCATCAGTCGATACCAGAGCATGGCCATTGTGCCATCGGTCAAGCATGTCTTTAGCAGGGCGCGGGCAGAAGTGCTTCCGTAACACCATTCGGATTTTGCTTTTAAATCTTCCCAGAACTTCATTTTGTACTCACTTCGTTTGTGGCAGAACCATTCTAGTGAATCTGATTTCATCAAACATGATTCAGCACGAGTTGATTCAGTATCTCGGCTAATTGGCCCGCCTGGAATTCGCGATTGAATTGCTCGATCTTTTCAGGGTTTGATATTTCAGGGGCGACATTTCCCTGCAATCGCTCTTTGATCCAACGTACGATTCCCGCCGTGTCGTTTACTCGGAAATTTCCGGCTGGCCAGAAATCGTTCAGAATACCTGCTGTTTCTCCAGCAGGGGTGATTGATAAGATTTCACGATTGATCGCCAGATATTCAAATAACTTCGCTGGTGCGACTCGATCAGCTCCATCAACATCACTCAGTAGCAAACAAAGGGCATCGGCAGCAGCCATCTTTTTTAAGGCTTCATGGTGTGTACAATATTCTTCAGTAATCAAAGTACTTTTTGTTTGCTGTATGCGTTCGAGTAATGCCAGTTGTTCGGGAGTTTTTCTACCAATGAATTGTAATTCCAGTCCGGATAGCAGGTCAGGGCTCTCGTGATGAATTGTTTCAACAGCTTTGATCAATGGTTCTACGGTGGTCAGATTCCAAAGTGTGCCTGTGTAAACGATTCGAAACCGTTTTTGGCCTTCGTGTTTCTGTGGCTGATGCACCGGTTCATCGAGTAACTCAAAATCATCCCGGTCAAATCCGTTGTAGATGCATTTTCCGATTGCATCCGTACCAAACTGATGTGCGCGATCCAGAAGACGCTGAGTACTGGCTTGTGTTGTCGCCACAATGGCGTCTGAATGTCGCATGACAGATTTTTGCAGACGGGCCTGAATCAGATGCGAGACAGGATCTTGTTGATGGTTTTCCAGATATTTACTGCTAAGATCCCACTCATCACGAAAATCGGCGATCAGGGGCAGATGAAACTTTTGTTTCAATTTGCTGGCCAGGATTAAGTTCGAATAAGGCGGAGCCGTCGCCAGAATGGCATCGTGGTGGACGTTTTTCAATAGTCTTTTGCCAGCCTTCAATGCATTCGGATACCACAGGATTTGTGCATCTGGTTGCAGTAACAGCCCGGCGCCTGCTTTCACCAGTTTGCGACACACAGATTTTACGGGAGCCAACAAACTGCTAGACTGACCAGTTTTGTTCTGGCTTCCCATATTCCTTTTAAGAGCGTAGTCGGGTTCCCAGGTTCTCGCTTTTTCCAGATGAGTTTCTTCTGGTATATCGACTAAAAGACTATTGTCAAAAACGGGGACTGAAGGATTTGCCGCCATTAAAACACTGACATCCCAGCCGAACTTTCGCAGATATTTCACGAACTTGACAGGTCTTTGTACGCCGGCACCGCCAACCGGTGGGAAATGATAGCTAACCAGAAGCAGGCGTTTTCTGCCTGTGTCCGGATATGCTTTCTCCACGGTGGCTGGGGTTTCAACAGAATTTGAAATGATTGTCGACATGGAAATGCATTCCTCAAATTATTTAATAATCAGGTAACGACCTGTTGATTAATGATAGATTGGTAACTTTTGTGTGCCAGCCAGTGACTGACAATATGAGATCGAATATGAATATCCTGGCGCTCAGAAAGCTGTTTCACCGCTTCGATGGCGTAGGGGTGATTATCGTGCATTAAGCAGATGTTTCCTTCCTGAGGATGAAATTGCTGGCACCAGTCTGTAATGTCTGTCCTATCTGTCATGAGATAATCGCGAGGGTCTGTATCCCAGAGGACTACCGTACGACGCTGAAGCCAGAGTCCCAGCATTTTTCTTACAGTTAGTTTTCCTTTCGGAGGACGAACCAGATCGGGAGTTCGTCCGGTGATTTGATTGAGCAGTTGGTCCGTTTGTTTGATCTCTTCCAGAAAGTGTCGATTTGAAGTCTCAGAGGGTTCACTGTGGGAAAATGTATGGTTTCCGATTTCGTGGCCTTCATCGAGAATTCGTTCTATTAATTCTGGGTGCTGTTGAGCCTTTTCTCCAATCACAAAAAATGTCCCCCGTTGATGATAGTGGTTCAACACCTCTAGTAGTCGGGGAGTATATTCAGGATGGGGACCATCATCAAAAGTGAAAGAAACATTGACTGTTGGACGTTGTTTTGAAGTGGGGGAGGTGTCTTGATGCCCGTCAGAGTGCAGACCGGGCGTACCATGGTCCAAGAACAGTCTCTGTGGGATGACTGCCGGAATCGCTTTCTTGATCAGTTGGCGAATGGTACTCATGGTTTTGTCTGTCAGTTCTATCGTCGAATTCTTCTTTTTTTACGTCGATATGAAGATCGTGATTTCTGTTTGTTTGTTAGTCCCGAAGAAAAGCGAGTGCTGCAGTCAGAAAGGATCTGACTGATTTGCACCGCAGACTCCTGCCAGGAAATCGGTTCAAAACTCCGTGTTTCACTCTGAATGGGGTTGCTGAACATACTACAGATGGCTTCAGCTAATTCTTCTGGATCATTAGGGGGAACCAACTGATCGCAGACCGGATCTGCAATTTCAGGAATGCCACCCACTCGGCTGGCCACAAATTGTTTGCCACAGGAAATGGCTTCCAAAAGGACATTAGGTATACCTTCCGAAAGGCTGGGGAGCGCGATTACATCAGCAGCGCGATACCAGTCTGCCAGTCGGGATTGCTGTTGTGATCCATTTAACTGGAACAGTCCTTCCAATCCATATTCTTTGATTTTTTGCAATAATGTGGCTTCTAATGAACCTTCACCTAAAACATAGCACGTAAATGGAATGCCCTGTTTACTTATTTTCAGGCAGGCATCCAGCAGAACGGTATGACCTTTGACTGGTTCAAGTCGTCCTACACTGACGATGATTTTTCGGTCTAATGGAAGACCGAGTCTCTGGCGGGCAGCTTGCTGATCTCCGGGGGTAAACAGGCTGCGGTTCACGCCGCGATAAATCGTATGGATTTTATCTGGATGGATTTTCAATTGTTTGACTGCCGACATGATGTCGTCGCTGACGGTAATGACTCCGTCAGCCTGTTGGAGGACGGTTTTGATCGCGCGCTTTCGCTGGCGATTTTTAGTGAGAAGTAAGATATCACTACCCCCGGTCATGGTAACGACGGGTAGGCCATGTTCCTGCGCTACTCTTACGGCGACTGCTCCGTCGGGGTGAAGCCAGTAGGAGAGGATGATGTCTGGCTGGAATGCTGTAATTGCCTGATGAAGTGACTTCTTGATCGACCAGTAGAGAAACTGCCCGTAATGCTGGTGAAGTATTTTGGGTAAGTAATAAAAACGTGGATATTCGGCACTCAGGCGGCCCGAACTTTCGACGGGTAACCATTCACGATTTAAAGGGGCTTTATGCTTGATGTAATGTGAGAACTCATCGAGCCATGAGACTGGAGAAACAACATGTATCGGATGCAGTTCTGACAATGCCTGGATCATGGCGCAATTGAACGTACCTTTCCCCGGGTGTAACGAATTTGGAAACACATTCGAAAGAAATAAAATTTTCATTGCAGGCCTGTCGTTAGTTGAAAATGAACCACGAATGCTCCATTTGATTATCTGCTGCCCATTTTTCCATAGCGTACCATTTGACGCAGGGCGGTATACACACCAGATGCTTTGAGAAACTTTCTTATCAGATGGTCGATGAAACGTGATGATTTAAAGTAGGACAATCGAACTTTGTTTTTGATGGTTGAAGGTAACAGCATCACTGTACAGCTCTGTGTGATTTGGGAACTATAACGCTTTTTGTATTCTGCATCGCCTTCACCAAAATCGTATGTTTGTGGTGTGTCATACTGAATGAGATCTTCGAGAATCAGCAGTAAGAGCGTTTCTCCAGGCGAAGTACTGGCATAATTTAAGTCAAAGCCGAATTCCAGATCACGATAGACGCCCCGATGTTGACTGCCGATTTTGAATGCGACGGGTTGGTCATCTTTCATCAGTAAATAGGATCGCAACCATCCATTCAGTGCCAGGAACGTTAATTCTTCCAGTTCTTTTTCATCGTTTTTAATTCGGAGCCCCAGGCGTTGTGTTTGCCAGGTATTCAGTGATATTTGATGTGCGGCTTCGAGAAAATCAACAACCTGATCTGGCTCTGTAATGCGTATCATTTGCATTTCACTATTTTGACGTAAGAGCTTCCTGTGTTTTCTTCTAGATTTCGATCGAAATTGATTCCAGTAATCTTCAGGGGGGTCAGGAAAATGAATCAGACTGCGGTTTTGGAAACCTGTGTGTGAGTAGGTTAAAAAATGGTTTGTTGTATTCTGAATGGAGTGACTCAATGGCGCATCAACAAGTATGTCTTCGAGCAACAGGAATGTTGCATGTTGTTTCTGACAGAAATTCAGTGCAGCTTCCAGTAAATTCTTGAGTATGGATTCATCCTGTTGGATGTTCTGCTGCATCAGGAAACGGTTTCCGCACAAATAATATCCTGGGAGCGTTCTGGCAGGGCCGATTGCTTTCAGGGTTTTTGTGTTGATGTTTTTAGGAAGTAAAATACCGACAGCAACGAGCGCTCCTTCTTTTCGGCATTGCATCAGGTAACCCGGATGATGTGTCTGCATTTCTTTGAATATTGGGATCAGGTGAGTGACGTGATCTGGATGTTGATGCAGATCCGCATGTGGCTCTGCATCGAAGAGTTGCAGCCAACTTTGATATATTTCTGAAACGGGCTGTAACGAGAGACTGTGCAATGCAGAGAATACAATCTGCAGGTCAGGCTGCCCGTCAATGGACTCAGGACTCTCGGCTTGCCTAGAATCCGAATGATCGAGTTGTTTGATATCTGATTTCGTCTTCATGACATTACGATTCGAGTGTTGAAGTTAAAACATTGAGGTAAAGGTTTTCGTAGTCTTTGATCATTGATCGAATATTAAAGTGCGCTTCGACCCGTTCACGTGCCTGTTGTCCCATCTGTAGCCAGTCTGCTTTTTGTCGACACATCGCCCGCATGGCATCGGCTAATTTTGCAGCATCGGCAGCAGGAACCAGAGTGCCTGTATCTGGTTGTTTTACGATTTCCGGAGTGCCTCCGACGGCGGTAGCGACAATGGGGAGACCGACTGACATGGCTTCCAGAAGTGTCAGCGAAATGCCTTCGGTCAATGAAGAGGATACGTAGAATCCAGCCTGGCTGAGTAAGCTGGGGATGTCGTTTCGTTCTCCCAGAAATTGCACATGTGATTCTAAGTGTAGATCAGCTGTTTTTTGCTCTAGAATGGTTCGTTCGGGACCATTTCCTACAATCATCAATCGAAATTCCGGAATTGCATCGACGACCAGTTTAGCCGCTTCAAGCATGGTGACCAGGTCTTTCTCGGGGGAGAGCCTGGAAACGGTAATGGCAGTCAAGTTATCCGCCGGCCCTGTAAATACAAAACGGTTAACATCGATGCCATTCCAGATTCGAGTGACCTTACTGTCAGACAACCAGCCAATCTGTTTACATCGTTTGCCTGTATCGTCAGAAACGGGAACCACACGGTCAGCAATGCGGCTGGCAAGGGCAAATTGTAGGCGTTCATTCAATGTTTCGCCGAAACGCCTTCCATGCCGGGTATGAATGATTGCCGGTATCTTCGCCCGGCGTGCTGCCAAGCTACCATAGAAGTGCGGAAAGGCGTTATGCGTGTGGAGAACGTCGTAGTTTCTTCCCTTAAGAAAGTGTGATAACTGACTGACCCGCGCCAATTTACCCCGTGCTGTTAGCGGGTAATCAAATACCGGACAGTCTAACTCTTGAATTTCTTCAGCCGGTTGTCCTATCTCCCCTAAGGCAATAAATTCGAGTTCGAACTGGTCTGGATTATGATAGCGCGCAAAATCGACCAGGAGTCGTTCCAGTCCCCCCGTGCATAACGTCAGGCTAAGGTGGCAGACGCGCAATCGTCTACTGTCTGCCAGTTCTGGAAGTGACTTTTTTTGATTTTTGCTTACTTCAATAGTGCTCATAATGGGATCCTGTCCGGAATTCCTCTTTTCGACCCGGTTGGTTATCAATTGTTACTCTGATTTCTGATTGACTCTATTAATCAGATTCATCGATTGTTTGATTTTTCGTAAGGCATTTAATGCCGTGAATTTCCAGCGGGGACGTTTGATTTGTGCCCAGGTTAAGAAACTGTGGTGAGTGCTCATTTTCTTTTTGTGATGACTGGTCCCTGCAAGAAAGTCATATGCATCGAAGCCACGCTTGTAACATTCTTCGATACAAAGATAATCGGCGATGACACCTGGGCTGAGTTTGCCTTTGTATTCGGTGGAACCACCCTGATAACAGAGGACGCGATTGCGGTCGATCAATACCTGGATACAGCCAATGACCTGACCTTCGATTTTGACGCGAAACAGTCCCATCTGATTCGAGGGAATCAATTTCTGAATGAGATCTTTATGGAACTCTGTGAAGCGTTTGCTGGCATACGAACCTGGCTGGCCTTCTTTTTCCCAGCGGGCCTGATGAAGCAGAACCAGGTCAGCGAAGATGGATTCCGCCTGCTCGATTGTTTCTGCCCATTCTGCTGTCAGGTTCCCATAGGTCTTCATGTTTTTTCGCAAATTTTTACGGGTAGAATATCCAAATCCGGAAATGACTTCGCGTTCTTCTTCTCTGATCTGGTTCAGATCAAAGTAGTGGCTTTCAACTTTGCGAATCGTTGTTTCGTGCAGGGGAAGGTCCCAGGCTTTCAGTTCTTCACTGTCGAATCCATCAAACAGGAGTGAATCCCATGCATTGTTTGCGGAAAGCGCACTGATCAGTTCGGCCATAAATACCCGTTGATCATCGGCTTGAACCAGTAAGGCATTGTATTCAACACAGACACTCTCAGCGGCAGGTTCGCCGGCTGTTCCCAGGTGTAGAGTATTGATAGACAGGGGACCATCAAATTGCTCCACACCTTCGGTTAACAGGCAGATGCCGCAAGGAAGATCATCTTTCAAGGCGACCGCGAAAGAGTAGGGGACCAAATCTCCAAAATGTTCCAGCCAGGTAGACGTCCAGATAAATGAACTCATCAACGGAACATCTTCGAATTGTGCTTCCAAAGATTTCCACAACTTCAAGCAGTCCTCTTTCTGGTGGCTATCATACAGTCTGAGCGACAGCGAGTGAGCTGCATCAGGTGCGATGTTAACATCAGGGGTCATCTTCGTTTGTTGTTTCAGGTAGTCGATAGTTGTCATCAAATTACTCATGAATTTAAAAGTTCATCAGAAAAAGTTAAGTACTTAAAGATTTTGATCCAGCCCGGTTGAGAAGCATGGTTCCTTTTGCAAAGACAAACCAGGTGCCGATCAGGAATATACCCCCACCTGCGGCCACTCCCACTAATGTGTACCAGGAGTTTCGAATTTCGAAAAAATGGGGCAAGTAATAGGAGTATCCCAGTAGAACCAGCAACGGTGCCACGGTAGGTCCAATGGCAGTGCGTAGCAGTTGACTTGTAGTAATATTCAGCTTTTTCATGGCATAAGGCAGGATGATTCCCATCTCTGCAATCAGAATCGGAATCGCTGTTCCGAGTGCCACACCAACCAGCCCTAAGGATTGAATCAGGATCAATGATAAAATCAGGTTGGCAGCTGCTTCCCCCATATAGATCAATGAAGGGACTTTAACATTACCCATGCCATACAGGACTGATCGAAAAGTTGAAACTGGAAGAGCGATAATACGAGCTCCCAGCAGGATCATTAAAATTAAATGGCTTTGAGGATAACCGGGGCCGATCCAGGTCGTGATCAGTGTATTTCCAAAGAAATAGACACCAATGAAGAAACCGGTGACTAAAAGAAATGACAGGGAGACTCCGTTTAACACCAGTTTTTGTAGTGCGTGATGGTTGCCGTTTGCATGTAATTCGCCTGCGCGAGGCATGAAGACTTTACCGATTTGGGCAATGGGCATATTAATGAACTGTGTTAGACGCAATGCGATATAGTAGGGGACAATGGCTGCCGGGCTGAAGAAGATACCGATAAGAATAGAGTCGGTCGCTTCAATAAGAGTCCAGGCAATCGCATCGATAAAGGCATAGCCGCTGAAGGAGCCACATTCTTTGAGAATCGACCAGTCCATGTACTTGGGGCCGATGCGAAATGTTTTGACCTGACGAAAGGCAAAAAAGAGGTTCCCCAGATTCTCAACCAGCGTGACTGCGAAGAAAATCACGGCAATCGTAAGCAGTCCCCATTGTGCTTTCAGGAAGAGGACCGTCAGAATTAACCGCAGGATACCACCGGTCAGATTAACGCTGCGTTCGATGTCGAAGCGTTGAATTCCCATCAACACGCCACCAAATACACTACCCGCCAGACCCACGAAGACATTCAGGCCGAGAATAAGAATCACCATCCGTATTTCAAACAGCGAGATGGAACCCCAGTCGGATAGGTGGGGGGCCAGCCACGCGATAATTCCTGCTGTGATTATCGCCAGTAATCCCATTCCGAGATAGATCGCAAAGATGACATTGGAAACATGATTCAGCCGTTTCCAATCTTGTTTCGCATGATAATGGGCAACATATCGACTGATTGTCTGGCCAAAACCGAGATAGAGTAAGCCGGAGTAGCCGGCAATGGCGTTGATGAAAATCCAGCTTCCATATTGCGCATCACCCAGGATGTGCAAGACGTAAGGCATTAGAAATACGCCGATTAACAGGCTCACCCCATGGTTGAGCCAGTTAGCGATTAGATTCGTTTTAACCGATCGGCGTTGATTCATTTTCGGACTTTCAGACGTTCATTTCTCTGAGGGGTTAATGGGCAAAAATTCGGACAAATACAAACAGAGCCACTAATAATCCCAGACTGACGCCCACAAGGCGTAGCACATGTTGTTTGTTCCAGTAAATTAGCGGAGTCGGTTTTGCCAGACTGGCCCCTGCCAGATTCAAGTAGGCTGCGGATACCCCGACAATCATATAGGTCGGAACAACGTAGCAGCGTGATAAGGACATCATTCCGCCACACCAGGCAGCCAGAATGGCGCCAGCATAAGGCAGATAACGTTCCAGTTCTGAATTTCTGAAAATGGGTCTGCCATTGTTAGAACTCTGGTATCGTGCCAGACGATAGATCCCCAGGCCGGCAAAGAAAAAGCAACCGATAAACAGGGTGCCACCAAAGATTCCCAGTTCAGTAAAGGCATGTACGAAGGAGTTGTGAGCTGCCAGGCCTGCCAGATCGGAATACTCACCTTGACCGATCCCAAAGAACAAGTCGGGCGATTTCAATGCGGACAACCCCTCTCGCCAGAGTAGAATCCGGTCGTGTCCCGTTCCCGAGTTAAGATCAATATTTCCCTGACGTCCTGCGAGGACCGTCAGACCTGCCATGCCAACTACAGCGCAGGCAATGGCCGCTTTTTTCCCATATTTGGGGAGCACGAATACCATGCCGGCAATTCCCAATGTCAGCAATCCCCCTCGTGATCGCGTATAGATCAAGCCAATTCCCAGAACGATCATGCTCAAAATCCAGAAGAACCGGAGTGGACTGGCGGAGGGATCATTGAAAAAGTACAGGCAGAGAATGCCTGTGGTGACAATCAGGACCGATAAATCATTCGGGTCCTGGAAGATACCAGTGCCCCGCATACGGAAGACGCGCAGGGTTTCACCGGCATCGGAAACTCCATCACGGTCGCTGACGTGCTTAATGAATTCAAAATCAAAAAGACCCGAGTAATCGATTACGCAGAGCAGAACCATGAGGGAAGACGCGATAGCGACGGCTTTCAACAGGCCTTTTAAGCGTTGGGGTGAGTCGATAATCGAAACCAACAGCATGTAGTAGACTAATGTTTTTAGAAAGGCGATCGTAGATGTGCGGATTCCGTAAAAGTACATGTGCGAGGCATGTGAGAGTGCTACTGCGACCAAGATCCCAATCACGCATAACGTGATCGGCTGGCGTTTTAACATGGGCATTTGCAGTGTGCGTTTAATTTGATCGAGCGCAAGGAAAAATGAAGACACGATCAACACTTCATAAATCGGTAAATTGGCAAGGCCCGGGACCAGTTCTGCTGGTCGCAGAAACAGGGTGATATTAACTAATAAGAACAGGTAATAAGCGTTGTTCGGGGCCGAGGTACCGCCGATGATGGATGTCGGGGCTTGAGAACGACGTCTTGGAGAGCGGACGGCAGCAGGGGCGCGCAAAGTCTGACTGTGTGCCATCATCTGTTGATGATTGGCTTCACCGGCAGGACCTTGAGTCAGATTCGCTTCATTTGCCATTTAAATTTCAGTACTGTGAAAACAGTCTTTCTACGCTAAACGCGGGACAGTCCGGTTCCTGAGGCCGTATTCCCCGAATTTGTTTCAAAAAGTGCACTCTATTAAAAGATAGATCAGGAAACGGGGGCATGAGGGGCGAATTGAAGGTTTCCCATTCATTCCAGGCTGTAATAATTGCTATAACCGGCACGATGTATTGAGAACGGGGCAAAAGAAATGTATCCAGATCAAACGCAGCACGTTTGATCAATTGAATCCTCTTCGCTATCCCGTTATCTTCTCTGTCCTCGTGTATACGGTTTGCTTGAGGAAATTCTGGTTTAACTATTGAGAAGTGTGATGGCGACGCTGATTGAAATATCAAATGTGACAAAGAGTTATGGCGCTCAGGAATTGTTGAAAGAGGCATCCATTGCGCTCGCCGATGAGCAAAAAATCGGTTTTATTGGGCGAAATGGTGCCGGAAAATCGACATTATTGCGGATTCTGCTGGAACAAGAGACTGTCGATAGTGGCCAGATTATTCGGCATCCGAATCTACGGGTGGGTTACCTGCGTCAGCATGATCCGTTTCAACCTGGGGAAAGTGCCTTGGATTTTTTGATGCGGGACAGCGGTCAGCCGGACTGGAAATGCGGCACAGTGGCAGGGCAGTTCGAACTGAAAGGCCGCTTTCTGAATGGACCGGTCAAAGAACTGTCTGGTGGATGGCAGACGCGTGTCAAGCTGGCGGCTCTGCTGCTTCATGAACCGAATTTTCTGATGCTGGACGAACCGACAAACTTTTTGGATTTGAGAACTCAGTTGCTGCTGGAAGACTTCTTGAAAGATTATCGAGGGGCCTGTCTGGTCGTGTCTCACGACCGTTCATTCCTCAAAGCAATTTGCACGCAAACACTCGAACTCAGTCAAGGTAAGCTGACGTTGTATAATGGGAACGTGGATCAGTATCTTGAAAATCAGGAAATTCTCAAGGAACGCGATTCACGAACGAATGCGACGGTGATTGCGAAACGCCGGCAGCTCGAAACCTTCATTGCCAAAAATAAAGCGGGGGCAAATACGGCTTCACAGGCTCGGAGCAAAGAAAAACAGTTAGCACGTTTGACTCTAACTGAGATCGAAGGTGCGGAGTCCACGGTCAATATCATGATACCCCAAACAGAGAAACGCCAGGGGATCGCTTTAGGCTGCGAGAATCTGGCGATTGGGTATCCCGATTTACGCGTTGCCGAGAATATCACGCTCGAAATTGAGCATGGGGCACGCGCTGCGATTGTCGGGGATAATGGACAGGGAAAAACAACCTTCCTGCGTACGATCACGGATTCACTGCCCCCTTTAGATGGGAATCTGAAGTGGGGCTATCACTGCAATGTTGCCTGTTACGCGCAGCACGTCTATTCGTCTTTGCCAGATAATCAGACGATTCGCGATTATCTCGAACTGGAGTCCGCTCCCGGTACAACAACTCAGCAAATTCTCGCGGTTGCGGGCAGCTTTCTGTTTAAGGAACAGGCACTGGACAAAGCAATCAAAGTATTGAGCGGGGGCGAACGAGCCCGTTTGTGTCTGGCTGGGATTTTATTGGGTAAACATTCGATTTTGATTCTGGACGAGCCTGGTAACCACCTGGATGTCGAAACCGTGGAAGCATTAGGTAATGCGTTGGTGAAATTTCAGGGAACTGTGATTTTTACCAGCCACGATCGTCACTTTATGAGTAAAGTGGCCACCGATGTGATTGAGGTCGCCAATGGTAGCGTGAAAAGCTATGAAGGCGATTATGATGCGTATCTTTATCGTGTGAAAAAAGAAGTTGCCGACGGCCATCGCGAACAAAACCGGGCCTCAGTTGCAAAGCAGGAAGTGACGAGTTCCGGTCCCCGTGAAAAGGGGCTAGGGGGCAAAATCAAAAATGCGCGTAAAGAACTCTCTGCGATTGAACGCAAAATTGCGCAGCTGGATGAGAAACGCAACGGAATCAATGAGAAGTTCCTGAAAGCTACCAGCCCGGAAAATGCAGAAAAACTTCATGCGGAAATGCAGCCTCTGGTTGATGAAATCGGCGAACTGGAAATCCGCTGGATGGAGCTCTACGAGTTTCTGGAACAATAAACCGAAATTGGATTATGTGTTTTTCGGCGGTTTCCCATTGATCCAGGGGCCAGCCAGTTTCTGGTACTTGGGAGGTACCAGGGTGCTGCCTTTATCTCCGGCTGTCCAACCGGGAACGTGCCGCGGTTTACTGTGTGCTTGGGACATCTTTTCCCAATTCGCCGCCCAGCTTTGGTCTCCCTCGTTGACTTGTTTTGAGTCGCGATTGATCTGAAAGACTTTCCCGTTTCGATAGCTGAGGACTCCCAAATTGACCACCATGATAGCAGCCGCTCCTAACTCGGGAGAGTTATTGACCATCGAAGGATCACCGGCTTTGACGGCATCCAGGAAATTCTGGAAGTGCAGTAGATCCTGGTTGGGGACGCGTTCTGAAACGACTGCTTCTCGCTTCAAGGTACTGTCCTGAGTGACCTGGGAACGCTCTGGGATTAACTCATATGCCTGGTGACTTCCAAAAACGTTTTCATCAAATAAAACGGTGCCGTGATGTCCTCTGATCAGATGGCGAATAGGGACTGCAGTCGAAACCATGGTACTGGAAACGAGCCCTTGGACTCCTTCATGGAAGTCGGCAATAATCGATGCGACATCTGTTACTTCACGGTCGTCATATTCCAGAAAGATTCCACCTCCCCCGACAACACGTCCCGGGTACAATAAGCCGGTGGCTTTGAGCATGGCAGTTACGCGATGGACGAATAGATCGGAGTACATTCCGTAACCAAAGGGCCAATAACAGCGCCATTGACCGAACGTGGCCCGATCAAAGGGGAGATCAGGGGCGAGCCCTTCTTCGACACCCAGCCAACGTTTCCAGTCGACTGTCTTTGGCGTCATTTCTTTGGTGATCACATTATGACGAGACATCCCTCCCAGAGAATTACGAAAATATTCTGTTTGAAACTGGACAATTTTCCCGAGCTTTCCTTCATTCACTAGCGCCCGTACTTCATTCCAGATCGGCATGCTGGTGGATTGCACGCCCACCTGTACGACCAATCCCGATTTCTTCCAGGCATCGACAACATCCATCGCCTCAGAGATATGGTGCGTCATCGGTTTTTCACAATAGACGTGCTTGCCAGCTTTCAGGGAATCCAGAACCTGTTTGGCGTGCCAGTGATCGGGGGTGGCGATGCAGACCGCATCAATGTCTTTATCGTTTAACAAATCACGATAGTCTTGATACGCCTTTGGTGTCTGGCCGGTTTCTTGTTTGATGTAATCGACAGCTCGATCCCGGTGCACGGAATAGACATCATTGATCGCGGTGATGTCGAGATTCGCACCGTACTCTTTGCGAAGTTTCATTAGAGTCTTCACGTGCGATCCGAAACCGCGCCGGCCGGGACCTATCACACCGATGCGAATGCGTTCGTTTGACCGATAGGCTGAAGCGGGAGCGATTGCTGCTAATTGGCTGGCTGTGACAGTAGCGGCGGCTGAATGTTTGAGAAAAGTGCGGCGGCTTTCTTTTTTCTGGCTCATTTCTGCTCCTGCGTGAAATCTAAAATCAATGATTCAAAATTCTTTGATTTGAATGTTTTTATACTCCACATGACTGCCATGTCCCAGCAGGCCGATATGGCCGCGTTTGTTATGCAAACCGGGGTGTTTGGCAAGGACTTTTTCATCTTTGATGTCTGATAAGTCGGTTTTTAAAATTATGATTCCATTTACAATCACAGTGATCTCTGAACCGCGATAAATGATTTCTTCATGATTCCATTCGCCGACCGGTTTAAGTGCTCCTTTTTTCGCAGGGATCACATCGTAGACAGAGCCATGGTATTGTGTCGGCTTGAGTTTCTTAGGGTAGCCAACGTTGTCCAGTACTTGGATTTCGATCCCTTCATAAGCAGGACGCTGATCAACCAAAGGGCAGCGAATGGCGATTCCATTATTCGCTGCTTTTGTCAGCTTGAAATCGAATTGGAGACTGAAATCACCAAATTGCTTCTCTGTAAACAGGAATCCGCCACCATCTGCCGGACAGACGAGTTTGCCATCTTTAACATGATAGCCTTTCCGGTTGGCGCGTTTGAGCGTCCAGCCGGTCAGGTCCTGACCGTTGAACAAGGGGGTATATCCTGCCTGCGGTTGCTCTGCAAAAAGAGAATTGGCGTTAAACATTAGGCTGAAAACAACGGCGGAATAAAAAAGCGATCGCATGCGAACTTCCTCAATCGTCTGTTTTTGCAGGATATTTGGTACTTCCGGTCCTGATTAAGAGTCGTTGATGATGAAATTACTTCTTCTTACCGGTGGCCTGATTAATCAACACTCGCTGTCGGACTTTTTCCGAAACCGGTTTTCCTGCAAGAGCGTCTGCTTCCGTGAAGGTTGCCATCAGGATCTTTTTATCACCGGTACGAGAGTAATCGTAAATGATATAAATGGTGCCATCATCACTCTGAACACCATCTGGATAAGAGACTCCCGGTCGCTCGTCCAGAAGTAAGCCACCTTGCCAGGTTTTTCCATCATCGGTAGAAACATACGCGGTCAGGTCCCGGCGTGTTTTTCCATTTTTAGGATTGTGGCGTACCAACAATAAATTCCCTGAGTTCAATCTGCGAATGAAGAATCGGGCATTGATGTGAGGGATGGACGACTCTTTGCCCGTCGACCAGGTTTTCCCACCATCGGTGGAAATGGATTCGCCGATTCCATAACTGGTTCTGACCAGAGTCCAGAGACTGTTGTCTTTTCGTTCCACGACCATGTGCTCGTCAAAGGTGCGATGCGGTACATCAGTTTGGCCCAGCAGTTGAAACGATTTGCCTTTGTCTTTTGAGATGAAAATATTCCCGCCGCGTTCTTCCGGTAAGTCAAACTTATGCTCAATCGAATCTTTGGCCTTTTGTTTCCAAATCGCGACAGGCAGCAGCCAGTCTCCATTTGCAAGCACGGTTGGTTTATTCATCATGATGCCATTACATAGGCGTCGTGGTTCACTCCACTTGGGATTTTCTTTGTCTGGTTCATCGGTTGTAATCGCCCAGACACCACTGCGACCATCCCACCAGCGATAAGACTGTGCCCAGAAGACCCACAGCCGACCGCTGGGATCAAGCCAGGTCGCCGGGTCATATGCTCTGACAGGACCAGGGGGATCAATGACGAGTTTGGGGCCTGACCAGGTATTGCCATCATCGCCGCTGGTGACCAGCGTGACGTAGTTCAATTCCCCTTCGCCGGTGCCACCTGCATACCAGAGTGCCCAGAGGCGTCCGTTGGATGAACGTTCTAGCCCAGGAATGCCCTGGAACAACCGGGTGTCGTCCGCATATTCTTTACCGGGATTCGTGTTCACTGGAGGGGCGACCAGAGCCGGGTCTTTGTCTTCGGCGGAACAGAAATTCGTGTATCCGGGAAGTAGAGTGATTGTGATCAGTGAGAAAAATATCAGCGAGAGTGAGCGCACGGTGTAACCTCTTCGAAGATGCAATAATTTATATGGGTAAAAATAAGCTGGGGTGTTTGAGGGTCTCTTTGAGAAATGCTAACAAAAATCGAGATCTGAGGCGAGTATTTCCCATAAACTAAAAGAAATATGAAAATGTTTTCAGAATGACCGCGAATAGTAATCTAGCGCGCGGAAAGAACGGCTGGACAGACTGCCATTTCTGACCTAGAGTATTTTGTGTAGATTGATCAGCGGCGTAATTAACGAATATTTATCAAATCACCTGGATACAGTTCTTTTCTGAGACAGTACAGGTAACCACGAGGCAAGTCATGACGATACCAGAATTAATTATCTTACTGATTGTTGCCGGGCTTTGCGGAAGCATTGCACGGGGGCTGGCTGGAAATACGCGTGGAGGCTGCCTGGTTTCAATCGCATTGGGGTTCATAGGAGCACTCCTGGGAAGCAAAATTGCCGGGATGTTGGGACTCCCTGAAATATTTGCAATTTCTTTTGGTGGGAGAGATTATCCGATCCTCTGGTCCATCATTGGCGCAGCAATATTTGTCGCTGTGTTGGGGCTGCTGACAGGTCGTTCACGTTCTTAAATCCTGTAAGAGTTCAGTTTTAAGAAACGAGAAATACAACCTGAGACAGACAGCGACCGGCATTGCAGATTTCTGCTCTGTTGAACATACTATGGCACTGTTCGAATCATTCCCGACTAATACAGTCGGGTTTTTTTATATGAGTGTGATCGGAAGTCCTGTCGTATGTCGCTGATGAGTCTGAATGAAATTTCGTTTTCCTGGAGTGGTCCGCCGTTATTGGATGATCTCAGCCTGGAAATCAACGCAGGGGAGCGGATTGGTCTTTTAGGAAGAAATGGTGCCGGAAAATCCACGCTGATGAAAATCATCGCCGGCGAGCTTGACCCCGATGATGGTGAGATCAGACGTGATAAAGATCTGCGGATCGCCCGACTGGTCCAGGAAGTCCCTTCCGGTGGTGCACAGCGAATTCATGATATTGTCGCAGAGGCGGCGAAGCCTTATTTTGAGCATGATTGGGAAATTGATCATGCCGTCGAACGCATTATCTCGCGCATGAATTTAGACGGGGATACTACGTTCGAATCCTTGTCGTCAGGTATGAAACGTCGTGTGTTACTGGCACAATCGATTGTACAGTCTCCCGATATTCTATTACTGGACGAACCAACGAACCATCTGGATATTCCCGCGATCAAATGGCTGGAACAGTTTCTGCAATCCTATGAAGGCACTTTATTGTTTGTGACACACGACCGTATGTTTTTACAGACGCTGGCGACGCGTATCATCGAAATAGATCGCGGCCACATCTATGACTGGACCTGTGATTATGAAACATTTCTCAAACGTAAAGAAGCTTTTTTAGAATCGGAAGAAAAACAGAATGCGTTGTTTGATAAAAAATTAGCAGAGGAAGAGGTCTGGATCCGGCAGGGGATCAAAGCCAGACGGACTCGTAATGAGGGGCGAGTTCGTGCTCTGGAGAAAATGCGTAATGAACGGAGCCAGCGGCAAAGTAAAGTTGGCAATGTGCGTATGGCAGTTTCCAGTGCAGATCGATCAGGGCAACTGGTCATAGAAGCCAAGAATGTTTCATTTTCCTATGATCAGAAACCTGTGATTAAAGACTTTTCTACGTTGATTACTCGTGGCGACAAGATTGGGATCATCGGTCGAAACGGAGCTGGAAAAACCACGTTGCTCAAACTGCTACTGGGAGAACTCAAGCCAGATACAGGCACGATACGATTGGGGACCAATCTGGAAACCCTGTACTTCGATCAACTCAGAGAGCAGATAGATGAAGAAAAAACAGTCGTCGAAAATGTAGGAGAAGGGCTGGAGACACTGACGATTAATGGGAACCCGAAAAGTATCTATGGGTATCTACAAGATTTTCTATTCACGCCGGAACGTGCCCGCAGGCCAGCACGTTATCTTTCCGGTGGAGAACGGAATCGACTGTTGCTGGCAAAACTCTTCAAGCGGCCGACCAACTTAATGGTGCTCGACGAACCAACGAATGATCTGGATGCAGAAACACTGGAATTGCTGGAAGAATTAATCTGCAATCATACGGGAACACTATTGCTGGTAAGCCACGACCGGGCATTTCTGAATAATGTGGTGTCGGCGACTCTGGTGATTGAAGAGGGAGGGCATGTCAAAGAATATGCGGGCGGATATGATGATTATCTAATACAGTCAGCAAACAATCAGGATGCTCAAAAAAAAACGGTGGAATCAAACGCAAAGACAGACCAAGCATCCGAAATTAAAATAACAACAGTCAAGCTCACCTATAAAGAAGAGCGTGAGCTAGAGCAGATTCCGCAGCAAATCGAGAAACTGGAGCAGGAACAAACCGAATTGCATTCGACGATGGCGGCTCCTGAATTCTTTAAACAGCCCACTGAGGTGATTGCGGCATCAACCACGCGTAGCGAGGCGATTCAGAAGGAACTGGAAACATTGCTGGAACGCTGGGAAGAACTGGAAGCACGCGTCTCGTAAGAAGGAACCCGTCATGCGATTATTTGAAGGGACGCCCTTTGATCGTCCGCCTCGTTGTGAAAAATGTGATCAACTGGAAGAAGAATGCATCTGTCCTCCTGAGCCTCCTTTTCGGATACCGCCCGAACAGCAGACAGCTCGACTTTCTATTGAAAAACGTAAAAAGGGAAAACGAGTTACAGTGGTCCGCGGTTTACCGCTCGAAGGTAACGACCTTCCTGAATTATTGAAACAACTCAAATCCCAATGTGGTGCCGGTGGTTCGCTGCAGGGCGAGGAACTGGAAATTCAGGGAGAACAGTTAGACCGCGTACGTGAAGCACTGAAGACGATGGGTTTTCAGGTCAAAGGTTAAGTCTGGTTTGCACGACGACTTCTAAATCTCTGGTGCACTCTCGTAGGGAATTTCGACCGGATAGAAACCCTGCTTTCGTCGTTGATGATTGAGTTTTGCGAAATCATGTGTATGGATCGCGCGGGCTTCCACATTAAAAATGGAACCGGCAAAGGGTTCAAAGCTGGCACGAAAATGTGCCGAAGATTTGACCGCGATATAATTCATGGATTCGCATTCAATGCCCAGCGTTTTAGAGAAGGCAGGCCCGAAAGGTTGTTCTCGCGCAGTCACAACAACGACGGAAATGCCGCCTTGTTGAATCCAGGCAGAAGGGCCCATGTTTCCTGTCAGACCAGCGTACATCGGGCCGTCGTATTTGAATTTTCCTTCTGAGACCGCTTTGACTTCTGCTTTCATTTTGACTGGTGGACCTTGAATGGGATCAGACTTGCCTCCAACTTCGGCTTCAATGATTCCTCCGACCCCCGCCTTTTGTGCCAAAGCGACCACTTCAGGGTCAACAATGTATAAAATCAGCGCCTTGTCTAATTTCTGATCAAGGAATGTTTGTAGGATTTCTGTGGAATCGCCGGCGGTGCCGCCCCCGGTATTGTCGGCATGGTCGGCGAGAATAATAGGATGCTTACCGATTTCTTGACCTTTTTGAATCGCATCTTTGACGGAAAACGGAAGCTTGTACCAGCGTCGCCGTCGTTCCCAGATCCAAGTGCCGAATTCCTCGGCTGTTTTGTCTGCCAATTCCTGATCATTGTCGGCGACTACAATCAGGGAGGGCCCCACATCAGGGACGTCGGCCCAGGGAAAACCGGTTGAAACTGTTACACCCAGAATGCCGGGACGAGTTTCAATTTCATGCGCGTAATCCATGACCTCTTTCATCGGTTGATGTGCAGTCACCTGACAGGCCGTACTCCAGAAGAGCGGGATTTGGTATAGGGACATCACCGGTTTGACCTCACCATTGATAATCCGTACGATCAGTTCAGCTGCTTCCTGTCCCCGTTCATTCATGTCGATATGCGGGTAGGTATCGTATCCTAAAATTGCCGTTGCCTGTTCGACTCGAAGTTGTGAATGGTTTCCGTGCATGTCCGGCGTGACCAATATTGGGCGGTCATCCCCCAGGTATTCACGCACTTTGGAGATAAAATGTCCGTCTCCGTCTTCAATGCCATCGATGACCATCGCCCCGTGAAGATCAAGTAACACTCCGTCAACAGGACCACCTTTGTCTTCTGCCTGTTTGAGTCGTTGCAGGAATTCTTCCAGCAATCCATCGTAGGCCTTTCGCTCTATCAAGCCGCTTGGAAACGCAAAAGTCCAGAGTAAAGGAATCAATTCGAAACCATGTTTTTGGGCGCCATCGATAAAGCCACCGATACAGACATTCGCTCCTGGAAATGTTTCCATGATTTCCTGCCCACGGTATAAGCCTCGGTCATTGATAAAATCGTCAAGGGTTGTGGGAAGAGAAGAATAAGTGCTTGTTTCGTGAAGCACGCCGCCCGTTGCAATTCTCATGGTTGAAACTCCAGGAAAGTAATGTTGCCTATGAGCACAGGATTTCGCAGATCAGCATAGTAAGAATTAAGATAGGCAATCATTGTCAGAAAAGAAAGTCTTATTAAGAAATCGGATTCAGACTTCTCAGTGAGGCACTCATCCGCTATGTAAAGGGTTCTGCCCTTTTAAAATGATTACGTGCTGTCTGCCAACTCAAATTGGAATTGTTGATGAAAATTGCTATTGCGGGATGTGGAATTGCGGGTGCTGCCGCAGGGTATCTACTCGCCAGCCAAGGGCATGATATTACGATTTTTGAGCAGGCGGCGCAATGTGGCCCTATAGGCGCAGGGATACTCATTCAACCCATCGGACAAACGGTATTAAAGTCACTGGGAATATTCGAAGACATTGACAAGAAATCAGCCCGGTTAAATTGGATCGAAGCGCGAAAGCACAACGGAAAACGACTGATTCAACTGGAGTATCAACGCTTAGGCTGTGATTTATATGGACTGGGAGTCCATCGTGGTTTGTTATTTAGTGCGTTGCTGTCTTTGGCGAGACAGGCTGGAGCCGTGATTCAGGAAAACAGACGCATTACAGGTTATCAGGTTTTGCAGTCCGGAGTTTCTCTGGAACTGGAGTCAAAGGAGCCTACCGAAGTCTTTGATTTCATTATTGCAACAGACGGAGCCCGTTCCGGCTTACGAAATGCTTCTGGGATCAAACACCGTGGAGCAGAATACGAATACGGGGCTTTGTGGACGACCGGTGCCTGTAATGCTGTCCAAGATCGATTATTTCAGGTGGTTGATGGAACTAAAAAACTGGCGGGACTATTGCCGATAGGAAATGGTGAGTGCAGTTTCTTCTGGGGTCTGACTGCAGCTCAGTTTATGAAGTTTCAACAACAGGGGCTCGACGTCTGGAAAAAAGAAGTCTTGCAGCTTTGTCCACAGGCTGAAGAAATCGTTGCCCCAATTGCTTCGTTTAAGGACCTGACGTTTACCAATTATCGCAATGTGTCGATGCGGACCTTCTGGGCAGATCGCATTCTGTTTCTAGGAGATGCCGCTCATCCGACAAGCCCGCATCTGGGGCAGGGGGCTAATCTGGCACTGGAAGATGTGTGGACCTTCTCAGAATGTCTGAAAAAGGATCCCGATTTTCGTTCCGCCTGTATTGCTTACGAGAAGATGCGGAAAAATAAAATCCGCTATTATCAACGGATCACGGGTTGGTTGACGCCCTTCTTTCAATCTGAGGGAGTCGTGAAAGGTTGGGGCCGTGATCTATTCTTACCTGTGATGAGCCAGACTCCCATGCTGCGTGAGCAAATGCTGAAAACGTTATGTGGATTTAAAAGTGGTTGGCTCAGCAGCAAGATTGAATGAGGAGTATCATTGCTTTTATTTTCCAGACGCTCGTTTCAAGAACAGGTGAATTACGAAACCTAACGCGAGTCCGGTGCCAATCATGATCCAGAAGGGGTAGGGAGTCTGATACTTTTCGTAACCGTGACGAAAATTCGAGCCAAAAATGGTGCTTAAGGTGGCAATCGGGAAAAAGTAGGCAATCAATAAATTCAAACGATGGGACGAGAGTTCAATCCGAGCTGAAACCTTTGCCTGCTCTTCAGCCTGCTTTGCAACAACGTATTCCAGCGCATTCTTTGCATCCTGAATCAAGAGTTCTGCGATTCTTTCCAGGCGGTATGCGTTGTCACGAAAGTCGATCAGAAGTTTGTCTTTGGGAATTGCCTCGCGTGCGACTTGTAAAGCTTGTGTCATATGGCATAACGACCGATAAACTGGGCCAAGATGATTTAGCACTTCCAGATAATCGAGCGAGCTGGTTGCCTGGTCTACTTTTTCGTCAAATTCTTCCAGGATTTGCTGATGTTCATCCAGGTGTCGATTCAGCGCATCCGATCCCCCTTTGAATTCAGACGCGTGCCAGATAGCATTAGGTTCGCGCCAGAAAATACGGCCTTTGCGATACATGTCTTCCGGTTGTGGAGGTGCATGTAGAATAATGAGTAGATGTCCCTCCGCGACCATCGTACGTTGCCGACCAACCTGTTTGCCAAGACGATCGGTGAATTCTGTGGGAACATTCCAGGTGGCAGGCAATAGTGAAGATTCATGCATCTTTCGATCCAATTTCTTTTTCCATTAAATGGGAATTGCAATTCAGAGGTTTTTATTTGTAGTATGCCTCTTAAGCAAACGAAAGTGAATCGGGAGTTGACCAGATTCGCAGATTCTTCAAGACCTGCTTGTCTTGAATGAGACTGATATCTTAAAGGGAGAGCTGTGAGCGAATTAACTATGAGATGGATATGTCGAAAATATCTGATTTTGCTTTGTCCCGTAATCATCATTTCTGGTTGTAATTCGCCGCCCCCTCCTCCGAAGATGAAGCCACCATCGGTTACCGTCGCGGAACCTGTTCAAAAAACTGTGATTTTCAATCAGGATTTTACCGGAACCCTGGCTTCGGTAGCCTCAGTGGATATTCGGGCACGCGTCGATGGTATCTTGGAAAAAGTAGATTTTGCCCCCTCGGCTACTGTCAAGAAAGGTCAGCTGCTGTTTGAACTCCAGCGTGATCAATATCAAGCGGTTCTGGATAAAGCCAATGCGCAACTGGCGGCCAGCAATGCGCAGTTGAAAGATGCTCAAGTGACTCTGGAACGCAATGAGATCTTATTGAAAAAACAAGCGGTGACTCCCCAGGATGTGGATGATGCCGAAGCCGCGCGTGACAAAGCACAAGCGGCAGTGATGGGGGCGAAAGCCGAAATCGAACAGGCCATGATCAATCTGAATTACACTCGAATTCATGCACCGATTGCGGGAGAGATCAGTCGAACTCTGGTTGATGCAGGGAACCTGGTTGGTTCAAGCGAAAATACATTGCTGACCACAATCGTGACCATGGACCCGATTTACGTTTACTTTGATGCCAGCGAACGGCTGCTTTTGAATGCTCTCAAAAATAGAAAGAAACCTGACGAGAGGATTTCGCTTAAAGTTTACGTGGGGCTTTCTAATGAAGAAGGGTATCCTCATAAAGGTGTGTTAGATTATGCAGACAACAAGGTTGATCCGGGGACAGGTACGATTCAGCTACGAGCAATATTTAAAAACCCCAAGGGGCTGCTTTATCCCGGCGTGTATGTGCGCGTGCGAGTGCCCGGTAATCCGATCCCAGGGGCTCTGCTGGTGCATGATGTGGCTATCGGTACTGATCTGGCTGGCAAATATCTGCTGATTGTTGGCAAAGATAATATCGTGGAAAAACGCCAAGTTGAAATTGGTCAGGTACAAGATAACCTGCGTGTCGTGTTGAAAGGACTCAAGCCCGGCGAGAAATACATCTATGAAGGGCTGCAGCGAGCCCGTCCCGATCGTCCGGTTGTGATTAAGAATCAACCACCGAAGGGAGCAGCTCAACCGCAAAAACAAACTGGTCCTGCAACATCAGCCGGTGCCTCGAAACCTGAGAAAGCAAAGCTGAAACCGGTATCCACTTCCAAATAGCGGATGATTCCTTTGACGTTTCAACTGATTTCGATTTGTGTTTCTGATATTTTTTAACGAAACGGACGACGATGTTTTCCCGGTTTTTTATCTATCATCCGATCTTTGCCAGTGTCATTTCCATTGTGATTGCGATTGTCGGTGCGATAGCACTGCCTCTGTTACCGATAGAATTATATCCGGACATTACCCCGCCTACGGTTGCTGTGACTGCAACATATCGTGGTGCCGATGCGCAAGTGGTTGCGGATACGGTGGCAACCCCGATTGAAGAACAGGTTAACGGCGTCGAGAACATGCTCTACATGTCTTCGAGCAGTACAAGTGACGGCAATATGACATTGACGGTCACCTTTGATGTCGGCACCGATCTGGATATGGCGAACGTGCTGGTCCAGAACCGGGTAGCAATTGCGAATCCCACACTGCCAGAAGATGTGAAACGCGAAGGGGTGACGACCAAGAAGAAGTCCACCAATATGACTTTGGTGATCGCCTTAAATTCACCTGATGAAACCTTTGATGGCTTGTACCTCAGTAATTATGCATCAATCTACATCAACGATGAACTGAAGCGAATTAATGGCGTCAGTGATGTGAATGTGGTCAATGCGCTGGATTTCGGAATGCGAATCTGGCTGGATCCCAATCAGCTCGATACCCGCAACATCACTACAACCGATGTCGTGAACGCACTCCGGCAGCAGAACGTGCAGGTGGCTGCAGGACAAATTGGGCAGGAGCCGAGTCCTGTTGATCAGGACTTTCAATTGACTGTGACAACCCTGGGGCGTTTATCTGACCCTAAAGAATTTGCTGATATTATTATTAAGACCGGTGAAGAAGGGCAGATTACACAAATCAAAGATGTGGCCCGGGTCGAGCTGGGAGCCCAGAGTTATAATGGTTATTCACAGCTCGATGAAAAACCGGCTGCTCTGGTTGCCGTTTATCAGTTACCAGGGGCCAATGCGCTGAGTGTAGCTGATGAATGTCGAAAGGTATTGAAGCGACTGGAAGCGGATTTTCCCCAAGGGCTTGAATATTCAATTCCGTACGATTCCACAGAGTTCGTCACTGCCTCCATCGATGAGGTCGAGACTACTTTATATATCGCACTGTTTCTGGTCTTTGTCACGATTTTTGTCTTTTTGCAGGATTTCAGAGCGACACTGATTCCTGCAGTGACGATTCCCGTATCCCTTTTGGGAACCATGGCGGTCATGCTGGCGATGGGGTATACGATCAATACGCTCTCATTATTTGGGATTGTGCTGGTGATCGGGATCGTGGTTGATGATGCGATTGTGGTAGTCGAAAACGTGACCCGAATTCTGGATACGCAAAAATGTTCTCCTAAAAAGGCGACGGAACTTGCGATGCTTGAAATCACCGGCCCCGTGGTCGCAACCACACTCGTGTTGCTGGCCGTGTTTGTGCCTACGATGGTTTTACCGGGAATCACAGGTCGGCTGTATCGTCAGTTTGCTTTGACGATTTCGATTGCCACACTCTTTTCTTCCGTGTGTGCGTTGACGCTGAGCCCCGCGATGTGCGGAATATTGCTCCGACCGACGCAAGAAAGACGGGGGCTTTTCTTTCGTGGCTTCAACTGGTGCTTTGATCGTTCACTCAACATGTATATTAGTATGGTCAAGGTTTTTGTAAGACGCGCGTTTTTCATGATAATCCCGTTGCTTGTCATATTCGGAGCAACGGGCGTGGGGTTCGTGTCGGTACCAGGGGGCTTTTTACCCAATGAAGACCAGGGATATATTTTCATTAATACCCAGTTACCCGACGGGGCTTCATTAAGTCGGACCCGGGAAGTTCAAAACCGGATCAATAAAATTGCTGCAGCAACACCTGCCGTCACCCATGTGATTACGATGGGCGGCTTTTCAATGTTGAATAACTCAAATGCTTCTAATTATTCCACCACAATCATTGCTTTGGAAAACTGGGATAAACGGCAATCCCCGGAACTGCATGTCTTTGCTTTAGTCAAGCGCCTGCACGTGGAACTGGCACAGATCCAAGAGTCGATTGCCTTCCCGTTCATTCCTCCGGCGATTCAGGGGCTGGGCAATGCGGGGGGGTTCCAGATCCAGATTCAGGACAAGGATTCTGCTGGTTCTGATGTCCTGCAGATGGCGGTAACAGATGTAATGGATCAGGGAAATGCTGATCCGCTGCTGACAGGATTAAATACCAGTTTCAGTGCCACTGTGCCTCAAATTTATCTGGATATTGATCGTGAAAAAGCGATCAAAATGGGCGTCCCTCTCGATTCGATTTTTAATACGCTGCAAGCCGAACTAGGCTCCGCATATGTGAATGATTTCAACTTATTCAACCGTGTTTTCAAAGTGATGGTACAGGCCGAGGAAGACTATCGCAGTAAGGTTGATGATATCACCCGGCTCAAGGTACGTGATCGTCGGGGGAACATGGTACCTTTGCATACTCTGATCAAAGTCAATAATTCAGCGGGGCCACAGGAAGTCAATCATTATAACATGTACCCCACCGCTGCAGTCACCGGGAATCCAGCCGCGGGTTATAGTTCGGGACAAGCAATTACACGGATGGAGCAACTATCAGATGAAGTATTGCCGGAGGGCTTCGGTTATGAGTGGACGGGAATTGCGTATCAGCAGATAGCGGCCGGAAATATGGCGCCTTACATTTTTGCGATGGCGCTGATTTTCGTATATCTGTTTTTATGTGCTCAGTATGAAAGCTGGTCGATTCCACTGTCCGTGATTCTGTCTGTACCCTTGGGAATCTTCGGTGCGATCTTCGCCACAATGTTGCGCGGCTTTGACAATAATATCTATACACAGGTTGGATTTGTTCTGCTGATAGCACTGGCTAGTAAAAATGCGATTTTGATTGTCGAATTTGCCAAACTGCAACGCGAAGCAGGCAAATCGATTACGGATGCCGCGGTGGAAGCCTGTTTTCTGCGCTTCCGTCCGATTTTAATGACCGCCTTCAGTGCGATTTTAGGCGCAGTTCCATTAGCAGTTGCTTCTGGTGCGGGCGCTGCCAGCCGACAGGCACTGGGGACAGCGGTCGTTGCAGGATTGTCTGCAGCCACGTTTTTTGGTGTGGTCATGGTGCCGGTGATGTATGTGATCGTTCAGAAAATCAGTGAGTGGGTCTCAGGGAGTAAACCAGTAGTTCCTGATGAAGAGGGGACGGCCAGTTCCGCAACGCCAACAGCTTAAAGAATTAAAACAGAATCGTTCCTTAAGTGAAATTGCGCTGGCGACTGGCTTCATACAGCAGGATGCCTGCGGAAATCGCGACATTGAGTGATTCTGTGTTTCCCTGTTGTGGAATCCGGACCAGGTGAGAGCATTCATTAAGAAGCGTCTGACTGATTCCGCTGCCTTCATTACCAACGATGATCGCTGTTGGTTGTTGGAAATCATGACTTGGAAGAATCTCTGGCGCCTGCATTGCTGTGCCCACGATTGAAATGTTTGCTTCTTTCAAGTTACGACAAAATTGAACAAGGTCAGAGAGTTTTGCGATCGGGATACGGTTCACTGCACCAGCCGAGGTGCGGCAGACGAGGCTAGTGACTTCACATTGTTCATCTGTTCCGACGAAAATTCCATTTGCCCCCAAGACTTCGGCAGAGCGAACGATGGCACCAAAATTATAGGGGTCCTGAATTCGGTCCAAGATCAGAAACAGCGGCGCTGCGGTTTTTTGTTGAATCACTTCGGATGCAGAGGAATAGGGAAATGGTGCCATTTTTGCAATCATGCCTTGATGATCGCTGGCACGGCAATTTTGGCTGAGATCTTTGTCTGAAGCAATCACAACTGGAATTGAGAGTTGTTGTGCTCGTTCTTCAGCGGCCTGTTTTTCATCGGCTTGTAATCGTTCCGACAGGTGTAATTCCCAGATTTGCCAGAACCCGGCAGATAAGGTTTCCATCACTGCATTTCGACCCCAGATCCAGCATTTCTGATGGTTTCCCAATAAGGGCTTGCTTTTCTTTACTTTAGAAGGCTTTCCGACCATAGGAATTCTTTTAAAAGTTGATTATTCTATGAATGAGGTCTTACTCAACAAAAACAAGAGTGACTAATGTTGAGCAAGAGAGCCATTTCGTCTAGAAGTGGTTTTGTAAAATGGTGCGGTGCATTCAACTCGAATATCAGTATCAAACCGCTCCTGATACGTAATAGTGAATTAGTAACAGTTTATTACTGAAAATGACATAGAGGCGTTTATTTTGTCCGGAAATGAAGTCATATATAAACCATTCGAATGGGAACGATTGAGAATTGCGTCCCAGTTTAATGCACAATTGATGGATCATCTGCGTTCGTTTGTGAAAGCAGGAATTTCAACAGAAGAGATCAATCAAATTGTACACGATTATACCGTTTCGCATGGGCATACACCGGCAACCCTGGGGTATATGGGGTTCCCAAAAAGTTGCTGTATCAGCATCAATGAAGTGGTGTGTCATGGGATTCCTGATGATACCGTTCTCAAAGAGGGAGACATCGTCAATGTCGACATTACCAGCATCGTTGATGGCTGGTATGGAGATCAGTCGGAAACTTTTTTGATTGGCGATGTATCAGACGAGGCACGCAAGCTGGTGCAAGTGACATTTGATTCGCTGTTTCTGGCCATCAATGCACTTCACCCTGGATCCAGTGTGATCGAGATTGGTGAAGTAATCTACAACTACGCTACAGAATTGGGTTATGGCGTGGTTCGACAATATCAGGGGCATGGGATTGGCCGGGAATTTCATACCGATCCCGGTATCCCACATTATCCGGTTTCAGGATCAGAGCGAGATCTTCTGCTACCAGGCATGTGTTTTACGATTGAACCAATGCTGAATGCAGGCACTTGGAAGACTGTGGAAGATCGTAACGACGGATGGACTGTTCGCTCTAAAGACAACAAATTGTCGGCGCAGTTCGAACATACCCTTCTGATGACGGAAGCAGGTCCTGAAATATTGACATTGACCAAAGAGGGGCCTCAGCCCGGTCATCAATTTTAAGCCATCAGATTTTGGTGTGCTTGATCTTCCACTGCGTCCCAGAATTTGTCACATTGGTGAATTTTGCTTCTAAGCGAAATTTATATTTATTGTTGTTCTCTAGATCTTGTTGGCAGCACTGGCTTGCAACGACGCGAAAAAAACGGGTATCGTAGAAGATACGCAGACTCTTTCATTGCGCCTCGCATGTTTCTTTCCTCCAGAGAATCCAGTACGTGGAGCCAGCATGATTCGACAAGCCCTCCTGATAACACTCTCATTCCTGTTTCTTACCAGTTCACTCTTTGCCGAAGAAAAAAAGCTGGACTGGGTTCAAGTCACCGAAAAAGCGGGTTGGCAGGCGCGTGATTCCCAAGGCGAACTTGTCTTCAAGAATCAACTGTGGATATTTGGCGGCTGGTTCAATTCTTTTGAAGCGCCGCCACGTGATGTCTGGAATTCATCAGACGGGAAGAACTGGAAGCTTGTGACGAAACAGGCGCCGTGGATTCACAGCGATCTGCCGATGACGATCACCTTTAAAGACAAGATGTGGCTGATGGGAGGCTGGTATAACGGCCGGCTCAAAGGGCACTCGGCTGGAAATCAGGTCTGGTCTTCAGTGGATGGAAAACAATGGGGTCTAGTGACAAAGCAGGCTGCCTGGACGCCTCGCGCAGCAGCGGCACTTGTGGAATTTAAAGGGAAAATGTGGCTGCTGGGGGGGACCGAAAATTATTATTTTGGCGATGAAAAAAGTCTGAAGAATGATGTCTGGTCTTCTGCCGATGGGAAAACTTGGACGCGGGCGACAGAGAACGCCGGATGGTCACCGCGGGCCTATCATCAGGCCGCGGTGTTGAATGGAAAAATCTATGTCTTTGGAGGCGGTAATTATACGCCGGAATATCATGCGACCAATGATGTCTGGAGTTCTGAAGATGGCATTCACTGGAAGCAGGAAACAGCCAAAGCTCCCTGGCAGGAGCGCTTATGGTTTTCAACGGTGGTTTATCGAGACCGGATGTGGGTCATCGGAGGCTGGTCCAATAATCCTGCGAAAAATAAAAATGATGCCTGGTATTCACAGGACGGGAAGAACTGGACACAACTGAAATCGAATGTGGTCTGGAAAGCCCGTCATGAGCACTCGGCTTTTGTGTTCCAAGACAAGATTTGGTTAGCAGGCGGACATGCTCAGCCTCTCAATAGCGAAGTCTGGACGCTGGATGTTCCTAAGGATTGGTTCACAGACTCGAACAAAAAAGTCTCTTTACAGACGGGGCTGCCGAAAACGCTGGAAAAACTGAATTCGGCGAAACCCGTGAAGATTGTCTGTTTTGGAGATAGTGTCACCGGAGTTTATTACCACACAGGCAGCCGACGTGCTTACACCGATATGTTGGGGATTGCATTAAAGCAAGCGGTTCCTGTGGCAGACCTGACAATGGTCAATGCCGGTATCAGCGGGCATACGACGGTCAATGCGTTGGCACGGATTGACCGAGATGTCTTGAAGCAGCACTCCGATCTGGTCACGGTGATGTTTGGATTGAATGATATGACCCGAGTTCCATTGAAACAATTTAGAGAGAATTTGCACAAGATTATTCAACAATGCCGTGGGATCGGGGCAGAGGTGTTACTCTGCACGCCGAATGCTGTGATTACGACAAAGAGCCGTCCTGCAGAAAAGTTGGCTCAATATTGCAAAGTGATTAGAGAGGTCGGCCGGGAAATGCAGGTGCCGGTTTGCGACAATAACAAAGAACTCAATGCATTACGGGATCAAGATGCATTGGCGTGGCGGTTGATGATGAGTGATGAAATTCATCCGAATATGGCTGGCCACAAAAAAATGGCAGAGTTGATTGCCGAATCAATCACCGGAAAAGAGATTACTCTGGCTGAGGTCGAGCCACCAGTGTCAGCCATTCCACGTACGAAATCACTACTCAAACACAATCAGCCCATCCAAATCATCGCGATGCCACCATTAGACCAGATGATTCAATCGGCGATCAAAAAAATCGCTCCTCAAGCACAACTGCAAGTGACGAGTTGGAAGACGGAAGGAAAGACACGTCGACAAATCGAAGCCGATGCCAAAGCAATGATTCGTTCCCAAAGACCTGACTTGGTGCTTTTGGCGATTCCGCGAACAGCGAAAGCCGATTCACAGGAAGAATTCATTCACAGTTCTATCTGGACGATGAACTACTCGCTTAATTTCGGAAAGGGAGGCTGGGATTGTGTGGTCTTTCATCCAGACGTTTTTGACAGTGAAAATTCTGATGCCGTGTATGATCGACTCACGCGACAACTGGTCCGAGGGCAAGATTTGACACTTGTCGACCGGAAACCGAAGCAAACAGCAAACGCAGAAGCGATACTATTACAATGGTTGCATTCACAACTGGATTAAGAACATCACCAAGGGATGTTTGATGTGGATCTTGCAGCAATCTGATATATCTTTAGCAAGGCTTACCGGTGATGCAACAACTTTCGCTTGACTCATTCAACTATGAATTCAATCGTCTGCAGGAACCTCGATTAAGGATCGAATCGGGTGAAACGATTCGGGTCGAAACCGAAGATGCACTTTCGGGGCAGATTCGTAAGGCCGGCGATCATAGAGATAGAGCCAAAGTGCCGTTCAGTAACCCAGTGACCGGGCCTGTCTATGTAGCAGAGGCTGAGCCCGGTGATATGCTGGCGATCAGAATCGAAGCAATTGAGTCTCGCGATGGGCAATGTGCAACTTACACGGGCAATCCCAAACAACTCTGTCAATGGCTGGGGACGGATGTGCCGAGTGGGGCACACGTCTGCCCGATACACGACGGGTTTGTTTACTGGAGTGAGAACATCAAGATTCCGTATGTACCGATGCTGGGGTGTATTGGGACAACGCCTGCATATGGGATGCCCAGCACGATGCCAGCAGGCCCCCATGGCGGTAATATGGACATCAGAGAAGTGACTGTGGGAAACACGCTGTATCTACCGGTGTATGTAACTGGTGGCTTGCTCTATCTGGGGGATGCGCATGCGGCAATGGGGCAGGGAGAGCTGTCTGCGACGGGACTGGAGATGGCGGCTCAAACGACCTTGACCATTGACTTGGTGAAAGGGAACAAGATAGCCGGGCCACGAATTGAATCACCTGAAGAGATCATTACCGTCGCCAGTGGAACTCCAATGGAACGTGCTACCGCGGAGGCCTTTGCCCAGATGATTCTCTGGATGGAAGCCGATTATGGCTGGGATCGCTGGCGGGCCTATGATTTGCTGACCCATGTGGCGGAAATCTCAATGGGCTATTATGAAGGCGGTGGTCTGGCCGTTAAAATTGCAAAACAATATGTTGCGCATCCTTCCTGAGTTTCTCCTATAGCTCGTTTTCTTATTATGTATATTGCGGCTCACAGCATGATTTCTCATCAGTCACCGGAACCGGTTTAATGCTCATTGGATATGTCAGCGACGAAGATTATCGGGCTCTCTACGATGTGGCCATCGAGTTTCAAGCGGATGGTCAATTTTTCAGTACACGATCTACCGCTTCTGGAGCCGTGATTCTTGATCTTCCCGCCGGCGTGTATGAGGTGATCCTGCAGCACCGGGATTATTGCGCCAAACGAGTTCAAATTCAGGTTGAACCGGGGCAGGTTTATCAGTTTCGATTACTGTCAACAAAATTATATGGATTTGCCTGGCCTCGGTGTGTGAGCGCGGGGGAGTCTTCGGAGTTCCGCGTGCACTCGACTTCAGAATACAGTCTGGAATTGTGGCGGTATGGGAAAGAAAAAGAATACGTCCGGCGGATTGGCACGTTCAACGATCATGCACCGTTGGCGAATCTGCAGATTACACCTGACGGCGATTACACACGGAATGGCGTTGACTGGAACAACGTTGGTTATCGAACAGTTACTCAGAAACAAACCGTAGCCGCACCAGAACAGTCTGGCTTGTATATGTTCCATCTAAGTAATCAATCGGGAGATGTTTTCACCTATCCCTGGGTCGTTGCGCCAAAAACACCACAGTCTGATGTGGCAATTCTTGCCAGCGATCTCACCTGGAATGCGTACAACAGTTTCGGTGGGCGCAGTAATTATCTCAACCCGGAAGGACTGCCACCGACTCCCATCGTCAATAGTCGGCAGGAATTGAGGAGATACCTCAAACCTTCTTTCGGAGCCTATTATGTTGAAGAATATCCCCCTTTGTCACTGGAACGGCCTCAGCCATATTTACACATTGATCTGAACGAGCAACTCCGCGATCCCATTTACAGCCGGATGGGATGTGGTATGCTGCATTCGGAGTGGCGACTACTGGGTTGGATGGAAGAGCAGGGTGTTGCTTACGATTATTACAGTGAGTCCCAGTTTCATTTTGGCCAGCTTCCACTTGATGAGTACAAAGTCCTGATTCTGAGTTCGCATCCGGAATATTGGTCGAAACAGATGTATGACTGGCTAAAAACCTGGGTGTTTGAATCAGGAGGACGGTTGATTTATCTGGGAGGCAATGGCTTGAATTGTGAAGTCGAATTTCTAGACGACCATCGGGTCGTCTATCACAACACCGATTGCACTCAATGGTGCGGTTTGGCGATGGATCCGCCGATTCCGGAATCGGAGTCGACCTATGAAAGTCGTTATCACGCGCGACAGGAGTCCGAGGCCAATCTACTGGGTGTCGCATTCTCTTTCGCTGGTATTATGACTGGGGCGCCTTATAAGGTCATCGATGATCAGCACTGGTGTTTTGAGAGAACAGACTTAAAACAAGATGATCTGTTTGGCACGGAAAGCCAACATATGCGGATTCCGGGGGGCGCTTCCGGACATGAGACCGATAAAATCTCAGCCAGTTCACCGCCCGAAGTCCATCTGGTCGCGCAAGGAACGAACCCGGATCAGGGAGGCGCGGATATGGTTCATTTTGAGACCCCCTCGGGAGGAGAAGTCTTTTCTGTGGGCTCCATCTGCTGGATCACGTCGATGTTGGTGGATGAGAAGGTCTCACGCATTACTCGCAATGTCATCGACCGATTCTCAAATTCCTAAATCAACCACCGAAAACTAATCTACATTGAAATAAGAAGGCCTACCATGAATTCGATTCACCATTTGAGTGTAACACATTTGTTTATTTTATTTTCAATGTCACTGATCAGTGGTCCGGGGCTCGCAGGCATTGCTATGGCGGGGGAAAACAAAAAGGGGGCTACAGAAAGTTCTCCCCGTTCCATCCTCTGGGTTAAGCAGGCAGGAGGCAGTAAGCACGATAAAATTCGCGGCATCGCAGTTGATGGGGAAGGGAATTGCTTTGTGACAGGTGAGTTCACCGATCAGGCACAATTCGCTGACCAAAGTGTGATCAGTCAGGGAAAGATGGATTTTGTTCTTGCAAAATATAATCCCGAGGGGGAACTGCTCTGGCTGCAGACGGCGGGGGGAGCTGAGATTGATCGAGGGTATGCGGTAGCCGTCGATCAGGCGGGGAATTCTTATGTGACAGGTCACTTTCAGAGTCCTACATTGCAGATTGGAAATCAAACACTCAAAAATCGGGGAGACTATGATTATTTCATCGCAAAGTATGATCCAGCAGGAAAACTGCTCTGGGCGCATAGCGCAGGAGGGGCCGGATATGATTATGGACACGGCATTGCAGTGACACCAGAAGGAGACTGTTATGTCGCCGGTTCTTTTGCTGGCGAAGTCACATTTGGTGATTCCCAATCAAAAAATAAGCAGGGGCGTTCGCTGTTCGTTGCCAAATATGATACCGATGGAAAAGTGCTCTGGAGTAAGTTGGCCGGAGACGGACGCAGTCAGAGTGGGCATCAGATCGCTGTGGATCAAACTGGGAATTGTTATGTCTGCGGTTTTATCACAGGGCTAGTGGAACTGGACGGCCAAATGGTGGGGACGAATACCAAAGTGCAGGATATTGCACTGATAAAGTTGTCGCCGACCGGCAAGTTGGTCTGGTCCACTAACTCGGGGGGACAGGCGAATGGATTGAGCACGGGCGTCGCCGTTGATGCGCAGGGGAACTGCTATCTGACGGGGATGTTTAAAAATGAGGCAAAGTTTGGCAAAGTAACTCTTAAGAGCAAGGGGGCCTATGATATTTTTGTCGCCCGGATCAACGCCAATGGTACTCCCGCCTGGGCGTATTCCGGGGGAGGCGAAAAAATCGATTATGGCCTGGGTATCGCTGTCGATCGAGTTGGCAACTGTTATGTGACGGGGGAGTTTACCGATGATGTGAACTTCGTGGGAAAACACCTGACTCAGCTGGGAGGCCGGGATATTTTTGTCACGCGTTTCTCGCCAGAAGGAAAACTTGACTGGCTGGAAATGCTGGGAGGTGTTAAAAGTGATTTAAGTTATGCGATTGCCGTCGATCAAAATAACCATTGTTTCATTTCCGGGGCCTTTTCTCCAGCAACTCAGTTTCAGAGTCATCAGTTGAAAAGCCGTGGCAGCAACGACATCTTTTTAATTAAATTGAGCCAGTAATGATGAGAGTTCGTGTTTTAATATTTCTTTGTATTGTTACAGCCAATTTCTCGTCTGGTTTTGCACAATCCGTCGTTGAAAAACCAGTGATACAGCAATCACTGCGGGCGGGTGCACCTCTGGCCGAGACGCGGCGCAAGGCAATTAATGTGTTGCCGTTTCAGCGTCCATTGGATGCAAAGAAACTCAATAAATGGCTGAAGATCAGTTCTCAATGCACGATGGCAGAATTTGAACTGTTTCTATCGCCGTTCTCTGCAGCAGAACAAGAATTGCTGAAAGTGATTGAAGAAAAGCCAGCTCCGATTATCAATCGCTTACACTTTGAAAATCTGCGGCATGTGTTGAAAGAGAAGGCACTCGTCTCATTAAAAATTGAAGAAAGATTACAGCACGATCCCTTAAGCCATACAACGCCGGCCATTGAAAATATGCTGTACGGTGCTTTTGATGCGGTCTTTGCCAGCGTTGGGCCGCCGCATGGTTCACCCCGGTATGGTGATGTGATAATCCGCCTGAAAGATTCCGTGCGGGAAAATGGTTGGGCGACCCCATTCAGTGGTATGCACTTCATGTATGCGGTTCGCCATAAAGATGCTCGTAAAATGCAAGATATGCTGGCTGCTGGAAAGAAGTTGCCAGCTTCACCATATAATCCCCTGCATCTGGGGTTTGATGACCGTTTGCATTTTTCTCATTATGTGGTTACAGAAAAAAGTTGGAACAAGATGCTGGCCTATCAGGCAATTCTCGTGCATCGAAACCTTGATGATTCTCCCGCCAGTCAGAACGTTAAACAGCGATTTACCGATTTACTGACTGAGAAGGACCCACAAAAATTCTGGAGCCTGTATATTCCTACTCGGATCAAAAACGGAACACCAGAACAGGATGCCGAAAATATTCCGTTTGGATATCTGGAAGGCAAGTTCGACGATCAGATATCGATCGATTATTTCACGTCGATTGAAGTTCCGGCGGACAAACTGGCTGAAGTTCGCAGCTGGCCTGAAGCAAAACCATTTTTGCATTTGATTCGTGCCAAACCTGCAGGGACTCCCTAACTGTATCAGAATTGATTGCTACTATGATTAGAGTTACATTCTGTATGTAAGTTTAATATTAGTAAGAGGATAAGGGTGTCTGGTCAGTGCGCTAATTACATTTTCTTGCGCACATCATTCGACGATTTCGGCGAAAAGAACTTGCAACCTTGACAGTCCTGTCGACAGTCGACATTATTGCGGGCAGGCGATAATATCACTTTTTCTTTATGTAATGAGTTCCCATAATTGAAATCTCAGGCGGAGATGCTCATGAATGATGGCTTGCGATTGCTTTTAATCCCCGTGCTGCTGGTCTCAGCGTCCGTATACTCTCCCGCTGAGGAGTCAACTGATTTAATTCAAGCACGCTTTGCTTCGTTGCAGACTCAATTTCAAACCAGACAACAGGCGGTTCTTCAAAAGTATTGTAACCAATGCCATAGCGCATCCGAAAAGCAGGGAGAACTGGACCTTGCGCGATTTCAGACGGTGAATCAAATCCGGCAGGATGTTGTCCCCTGGCAGCGCGTGATGGAGATGCTGGATGATGGTGAAATGCCGCCGAAGGACGCAAAATCACAACCAACGCAGACAGAACTGCAATCGCTACGCAGTTGGGTCCAGTCCGTATTAGATACTGAAGCCAAAGCCAACGCCGGTGATCCAGGCCCTGTTGTATTACGGCGTTTAAACAATGCCGAGTATACCTATACGATTCAAGATTTAACTGGTGTTTCTCTGCAGCCTGCCAAAGAATTTCCGGTGGACAGTGCTGCCGGCGAGGGATTTACAAATGTGGGAAATTCGTTGGTGATGTCTCCGGCACTGGTTCAAAAATATCTTGAAGCAGCAAAGGGGATTGCAAAACACGCCGTGTTATTGCCCGATGGAATTGAGTTTTCCAATCAGACATCCCGTCAAGACTGGACGAATGAAAAACTGGCCGCGATTCGCAAATTTTATGCGCGGTTTACGGAGAGTCACAGTGGTACTGCGGTCAATTTGCAGGGAATCCGATTCGAAACAAATGGAGGCGGGGGGCTGCCTCTCGAAAAATATTTACGAGCGACGCTGCTAGAACGTGAAGCACTGCAGTCGGGAAAGAAAACAATTAGTGATGTCGCGCGCGAGCTTTCTTTGAACGAAAAATATTTACGTACACTTTGGACTTCGCTCAATGACACGGCTCCTTCACGTGTGCTCGATCTCATTCGGGCACAGTGGAAGACAGCGACACCTGATGATGTTTCCGCACTTGTAACAGCCATTGCACAGTGGCAGCAGGCACTCTGGCGATTAACAACGGTCGGACACATTGGTAAGCGTAATGGCCCTGTTGCCTGGCAGGTTCCCGTGCAACCCGTTGCCACGCAACAGGAGTTTCGCATCAAAATACCCGCAGGGAAAGTGAAAGAAGATCTTTCATTGTATCTGGTAACATCGACTGCCGGGGATGGAAACAAAGACGACTTTGCCGTCTGGGAAAAGGCACGATTTGTTGCGTCCGGCCAGCCCGATTTGCCTCTTCGCGATGTGAGGAAGGTTGTATCTGTTCTTTCGACTTACCGTGACAAGCTTCTGGAGAATACAGCAGCGAGCCTAAATGCAGCTATTGAAGCAGGGGAGTCGACAGATGAACGTCAACTGGATCTCCTGGCGCAGAAGCATGGAATGGATCGCGTGGTATTGAAAGCCTGGCTTTCCTATCTTGGAATGCATCAACAACCGGTTCGCATTGATTCCTATATTACCGGAAAAATAGAGCGGGCTCAAAATTACGATTTCATCCAAGGCTGGGTTGGTGAGAATGCGTTGAGTGTCGTTGGAAATTCTTCAGATCAGAGTGCACGAATTCCGGGCGAAGTCCAGCCGCACAGCATTGCCGTTCATCCCACTCCAAAATTACGCGTTGCGGTAGGTTGGAAAAGTCCCATTGCTGGTGCCGTTACGGTGACAGGACATGTGAAACGGGCGCATATTGGCTGTGGGAATGGGGTGACGTGGCGCCTCGTGCTTCATCGCGGCGGAACCCGTCAGTTACTTGCGTCCGGAACTGCTGATTCTGCAAAAGCAGCGGCGCTGGGACCATTTAAGAAGCTTGTCGTCCGACAGGGAGACCTGCTTTCTTTGAGCATTGGGCCACGTGATGGAAATCATTCTTGTGATTTAACTGCCATTGATTTAACAATCCTTTCTGAAAGCAATAGCAAAGCGAAATGGAACTTGGCTAAAGATGTGTCCCCCAAAATATTAGAGGGCAATCCTCACCCCGATCAGCAGGGAAATCAGGCTGTCTGGCATTTTTATAGTGAACCGGACGACGGCAAGTCGGAGGCCAGCATTCCCGTCGGTTCTTTACTGGCTCGATGGCAGGTAGCTCCCAGTGTTGAACTCAAGAAACAGTTGGCTAATCAGTTGCAGTCTCTCATTTCAAAAGGTCCGGGAGATTTGCCCGCTGATTCACCCGATGTCAAACTCTATCGGCAACTGACGTCACTGAATGGCCCGTTCTTTTCATCGGTCCGCGAACAATTACTGACGGATCCCCAAGCAGCCGCTGTTTCCGATTCGACTTCAAAGTATGGTCTGGATCCGTCTCTATTTGGAAAGCACCCACTTGGTCTGACAATCCCGCCTTCGGATCTGTGTGTACAGGCCCCCTCTATGCTGGAACTGGTTATTCCTGCTGACCTGGTAGAAGGTTACGAATTTGTCGTTACAGGAAGACTGCATGCGAAAACGAGTTCCCAAGGCACCGTTCAGCTGAAAGTTATGCAGGACAAGCCAGAGCAACTGGCGAGTCTGACTGCGGGTTCCATTAAACGAGCCGGTCGCAAATCAACCTGGTCCGATGGTGAGAAAGCGGTCATTCCTGTTTCACCAATCCTGGTTTCCGAAAACAGTAAAGTGAAACAACTGGTGCTGGCACAGTTTGATGAATTTCGTCAGTTGTTTCCAGTGGCGTTGTGTTACACAAAGATTGTACCCGTCGATGAAGTGGTGACGTTGACGTTATTCTATCGTGAGGATGATCATCTGCAGCGACTGATGTTGAATGAAGATCAAGTCGCGGAACTGAATAAGCTGTGGAATGACCTCCACTATGTCAGTCGTTCCCCACTCATTCAGGTTGATGCCTATGAACAGTTATGGCAGTTTGCGACACAGGATGCAGATCCCAGTGCATTCACACCGATGCGGAAAGGGATTCTGCAGCGTGCAAACGAGTTTAAAACGCTTCAATTAAAAACAGAACCTGTGCATGTGAATGCGGTGTTGGATTTTGCCGAGCAAGCGTGGAGACGTCCTTTGCTTTCTGTAGAGAGAGAGCAATTATCAGCGCTTTATAATCATTTTCGGGAGCTGGATCTTTCCCACGAAGAGGCGGTACAAATGCTGCTGGCGCGAGTGCTGGTTTCGCCAACGTTTCTGTACCGTAGCGAACAGGTTTCGCCGGGGACAAAACCGACATCGATCAGTGACTGGGAATTGGCATCGCGGTTGAGTTATTTTCTCTGGTCATCGTTACCAGACCTGGAACTAAGAAGTCTGGCTGCCCAGAACAAACTGCATCAACCCGAGATATTGCAGGCACAGGTACTGCGTATGCTGCATGATCCGAAGATGCGCCGCATGGCGATTGAGTTTGGCTGTCAGTGGTTACACATTCGAGACTTTGATCAGTTTGATGAAAAAAGTCAGCGGCATTTTCCGGAATTCAAAGATTTGCGAAGCGACATGTACGAAGAAGTGATTCGCTTCTTTACAAACATGTTTCAGCAGGATCGTTCCGTAATGGAAATTCTGGATGCCGATTACACCTTTGTGAATGAACGATTGGCAGGTTTTTATGGTCTGTCTGGCATGAAGCAAAAAAAGAAGTGGGAGCGGATCGAAGGAGTCAAGAAACAGTCGCGCGGTGGAATACTTGCGATGGCTGCGACACTATCGAAACAATCAGGTGCCTCGCGAACTAGTCCAATTTTACGCGGGAACTGGGTCTCGGAATTCCTGCTTGGTGAGAAACTCCCTCGACCTCCCAAGGATGTTCCTGTGCTTCCTGAAGAAGTCCCCAAGAACCTGACTGAGCGGCAATTGATTGAGCAGCACAGTTCTAACCCCGGTTGTGCGAAGTGCCATCAACGCATCGATGGGTTTGGATTTACTTTGGAGCAATTTGACAGTATTGGTCGGTTAAGAACTAAAGATACCGGCGGTCATAAGATTAATGTCTCGTCAGTGCTTCCCGATGGCACCAAGGTGAGTGGTGTTGACGGGTTGCGTGATTATCTGCTGACGACTCGCCGAGACGATTTTCTACGAACGTTTCATCGTCGACTGTTGGGCTATTCACTGGGCCGCTCGGTCCAACTTTCAGACGAACCGTTATTAGATGATGTTTTACAAAAAATGACTGAAAACGAGTATCGAATTTCGACAGCCATCCAGACGATCGTGTTGAGCCCACAGTTTCGCATGATTCGAGGTGCAGACCAAAAATATCTGAGCAGTATTTCTGGAACTGAATAACTCTTCCACGTCGGAAAGAATTCAGCTCTTTAGAATGATTAAAGAACATTTTACAAAACAATAACCTGTTTTCTAAAACCAAGGAGTAATTCCATGTCTGCTTATTTGACAACCAGGCGTACTATGCTGCGTGGACTCGGTGTTGCCATGTCTCTGCCCTGGTTGGAGTCACTACGGGTTTGGGGAGAAGAGGCAGGCACGACCTCCGTGAAGGGAGAGGCTCCTGTTCGTTTTGCTGCTCTTTTCTCTGGTAACGGATTTCATCGAGAACATTGGTGGGCCAAGGGGGCAGGGAAGTCGATGGAGCTTGGTCCTGTTTTGGAGCCGCTCACTGAGTTTCGTGAAAAGCTACTTTTCATTCGTGGTTTGTATAATGAACAAGCACTTAAAGGTAATATTCACAGTTCTCAAACCGGAAACATCCTGAGCGGGGCACCACTGGAATCAGGCGGGGGGATTCGAAGTGGCATCAGCATTGATCAACTGTTGGCGAAACATTACGGCCAGACAACAAAAGTACCCAGTCTGGTGTTGGGGTGTGAAAAATCGAATCCGTCCGTTCACAAAAATTATTCGATGTTGTATAGCAGTCATATTTCTTGGAGTTCGCCAACGTCGCCAACTCCACTGGAAGTCTATCCGGCACTCGCCTTTGATCGCCTGTTTCGACAGGATGCCAGCAAAAGCGATCAGAGTGTTCTGGATGCCGTGTTAACTGACGCTAAAGACCTGCGGCGTGGAATCAGCCGAAGCGATCGCCAGAAGCTCGATGAATATCTCAATTCCGTACGCGAAGTGGAACAACGCATCGAGCGTGCCGGCCAGCGGGGAGAACTGCAAGGCTGGCGGCCTGCACTCGAGAAACCAAATATTCCGCGCCCCGCTGATGGCATTCCACAGGATATTGCCGATCATATGCGGCTGATGTGTGATATTCTGGTACTCGCATTTCAAACTGATTCCACACGACTCTGTACATTGAAACTCAATAACGATCACTCCTCTCTGCGATTTCCTAACCTGGGTGTTGACTATATGATTCATCACCTGCTGTCGCATCAGGAGTCCGACGATTGGCTCAAGGTCAATCAGTTTTTCTTGAAGCAAGTTGCTTATGTGGCACGCAAGCTGGATGCAATTCAGGAAGGAAGCCGAACCGCATTAGATAACTCTATCATCATGTATTGCAGCAGCATGCTCACAGGCAGTCATGATGCAACCAAGTTGCCGGTTGTGATTCTCGGTCGGGGAGGCGGCAAACTGGAAACCGGTCGTGTGCTCGACTATCTCGACAAACCCAACCGCAAAATGTGTAGCTTGTATTTGTCGCTGATGGATAAGTGTGGCTTACATCTCGATCAGTTCGGCGATTCGACTGAACGACTCGCAGAAATATAAACAGGACATTTTAAATATGGAATCGAATGATTTGTCGAAGGGACGATCACCGCTCAAGACAAAGTTAAAACGTCAGACTTTAACACAAGCAGTCGAGACGCGGTTGCGCACGGAAATTATCCAGGGGCTTTATGAACCGGGGGCTATGTTAACGGAACCCGTTTTGGCGGCCGAGATGGGGGTGAGCCGATCACCCGTACGCGAGGCGCTGCTGATTCTAGAGCGAGACGGAATCGTTGAGTTTGACGATCGGGGGAGAACACATGTTACTTCGATGACGGCTGCCGACTTTGAAGATCTTTATTTTCTGCGGTTAGCGGTGGAACCCATGCTGGCGGTTCATGCAGCAGCGCGTGCGACGGAATCCGATTATGCTGCCTGGGAAGCGAATGTGGCAGCGATGGAAAACACGAACAGTGTTGCCGAAATCAGCCAGCTCGACATGGAATTTCATTCACTGATCGTCGAAGCCAGTCGACGGCCCCGGTTGATCGCGGCCTGGCGATCGTTACGTCCCTCTTTAGAATTATGGTTGGCTGCATTACATCGGAAACACGAACAATTGACGGGACGCGTAAGAGAGATTACGATCGAGAGTCATTTAGAGCTCATCAAAACCCTGCGTGCTGGAAAGGGTGAAGCGATTCGAGAAATGATTCAGAATCATATTCAAGGCTGGTATAAGTGGTTGCCGGAAATGGACGACCTGGCTTGAATGGATCGTTATGAAATTGGTTAGAGTGCGCTGTTTCTCTGTGGCGGAGATGTTTTCTTTTACGTCAGCAACTGTTTGACCACATTTCCGGAAACGTCGGTGAGACGGAAGTCGCGGCCCTGGAAGCGATAGGTCAGTTTCTCATGATCCAGGCCGAACAGGTGCAGGATGGTGGCGTGCAGATCGTGGACGTGGACGGGATCTTTTGTGACGCCCCAACCGATTTCATCGGTTTCGCCGATGACCTGGCCTCCTTTGATGCCGCCGCCTGCGAGCCACATACTAAAGGAATAGGGGTGATGGTCGCGCCCCGTGACGGTTTTGAGGTTGGCGCGGTTTTCTCCCAACGGCGTCCGTCCGAATTCGCCGCCCCAGACGACCAGTGTTTCATCGAGCAAACCCCGTCGCTTGAGATCTTTGAGTAACGCCGCGATCGGTTGATCGGAGATCTTCGTGTAACGATTCAAACCGCTGTCCAGCGAACTATGATGGTCCCAGGTTGATAAAAAGAGCGTGACAAACCGGACGCCGCGTTCGACCATGCGCCGGGCGAGCAGGCAATTTCGTGCATACGAACCTAGAAAACCGGATTGATTACTTTTCGCGGATTCCTCGCGTGTGACGCCGTATTCTTCTAAAGTTGCTTTGGTTTCGCCAGAGAGATCGAGTAACTCCGGTGCTGTCTGTTGCATTCGGAAGGCGAGCTCATAGGCTTTGATTCTGCTGGCGACTTCCGGGTTGCCAATCTGCTCAAATCGCAGGCCATTTAATTTGTTGATGGTCTCAAGGCTTCGCATCTGTGCTTCCGGCGTAATTTCCGGTGGATTGGCCAAATTCAGTACCGGGCTTCCCTGATTACGAAACAACGTGCCCGCGTATTGAGAAGGCAGAAAACCACTTGACCAACTGGATGCGCCGCCGGGCAAGCCGCGACCCAACGTTGCGAGGACCACATAGCCAGGTAAATTCTGTGATTCACTGCCTAGACCGTAGTTGAGCCACGAACCCAGTGTCGGTCGTCCCTGCAGGTCCGAACCACTGAGCATCATGAGTTGGCCGGGCAAGTGATTAAATTGTTCACAGTGCATCGAACGAATCAACGCGATGTCATCGACGCAGGTGCTGAGGTGAGGCAGCAGGTCTGATAGCTCCATGCCACATTCGCCATAACGTTTGAATGTGCGCGGGCTGCCCATGAGCCGTGCCGCTTCTTTCTGGATGAAGGCGAATTTAATGTCTTTCAGTAAAGACTCTGGCATCGGCTGACCGTCGAGTTCGTTCAACTTTGGTTTGGGGTCGAACAAGTCCATCTGGCTCGGTCCCCCTTCCATGAAGAGGTAGATGCAGCGTTTTGCACGTGGTGCAATATGCGCCAGTTGCTTCGGCACTTCGCCGGCGAGTAAGCCGTTGTCCTGCATCAGCGCAGCGAGCGCCACAGTTCCCAGACCGCTGGCACCGGTAGCAAAGAACCGTCGTCGGTTCAAAGCCGCATGCTCATTCTTATTGTTAGATGATGGGGGCAACATATTCAGTCTCGCGTGATAAATTCATCCAGATTCATGACGATCCGTGCGATTTGAATCAGGGCGGTAAGTTGGGGGTTCTCAGTTTGTTTTGTATCTTTATTTCTCTTGTCGGCTAATTGAAGCAGATCGGAATAGGCAGCGCTGAGATGGTTCTGTTCCTGTTCGCTGGCTGGCCTAGCAAGGCAGCGCATGAACATTTCCCGAACGGCCGCGGGGAAATTATCGGAATACCGTTCATACATCTGTTGTCCCAGTACCTGCGCGCTTTCAAAAAATAGGGGGCCGTTCAATAGTGTGAGTGCCTGAAGCGGTGTGTTAGAGCGTTCGCGGCGGCTGCAGGAAACGGTGGCATCGGGAGCGTCAAACGTCATCAGCATCGGATAGGGGACCGTTCGTTTAAAGACAATGTACATTCCACGCCGATAACGCGCGCTCCCCTGGGTGGCGGGCCATTTTACACTCCGTCCGACATCAGTGACGAATGCCGGCAGTGGCGGCCTGATCCCACGCCGTCCAATGGTTCGGTCCATTAACCCGCTGGCTGTCAGATGAATGTCGCGCACGATTTCGGCTTCGAGCCGATAGCTATTTTGTCTCCACAACAGCTGATTATTGATGTCTTGGGGGTTGGAACTGGCATTTGACGCTGAAGACATACGGTATGTAGTTGACATCACGATCAGACGTATCATCGCTTTGCGGCTCCATTCACGACTTTTATATTCCGAGGCGAGCCAGTCCAGAAGCAGTGGATGAGTGGGGGCTTCGCCTTTCGTTCCGAAATCGTTGGGAGTCGAAACAAGGCCTTGGCCAACTAAGTGTTGCCAGATGCGATTGACGGCCACTCGGGGTGTCAACGGATTATTATCCTGAAAGAGCCATTGGGCGAGATCAAGTCGATCGGGCGCCTGGTTTCGCGATGATAGATCGGGAAGCACGAAGGGCGTGCCAGGATTCACTTTTTCGCCGGGACGATTGTAAATGCCGCGAACATGGATAAAGGTGTCCCGCCTGTCCTTTGTTCGTTCCGTGAAAATGGGCGCCTTCGTCGCGGGGGGAGACGGCTTTGTCTGCAGGTGTTGATCCAGTTTGGAAGAGAGGTCTTTCCAACCTGCTTTTTTGATTTGATAAAAAGGAGAGAGGCGTTTCAGTTCGGACGATTTTTTGTGTTTGTTCAGGATACCGGTGATTTCGGTTTTTTGTTTCTCTGTAATACTGGTGTTTTCATACGCTGTTAATTCCGACAGAAGTTTTTGATACGCCGGTTCCCACTTTTGACGGGCCTGTTCGTATTCTAGGTCCTCCCAGGAATTCTTGACTTTGGCTGTGGTTTCATTAGCGTTATTGAAGAAGGCATAAATCTGGTAGAATTCTTTCTGAGAAATCGGATCGTGTTTATGATCGTGACATTCGGCACACCCAAATGTAAAACCGAGCCAGACCATGCCCGTCGTATTCACGCGGTCGACAATTTCTTTGGTGCGATACAATTCGAGATCGACGCCGGCTTCTGTGTTACTCAGTGTGTTTCGGTGAAAACCAGTCGCAATTTTCTGGGATAACGTTGGTTTTTCGAGCAGGTCTCCCCCCAGTTGCTGAATGGAAAACTGGTCAAAGGGCAAATCCTGATTGATGGCATCAATGACCCATTCACGATAGACCCAGGCATGCGGTCGGATGCTGTCTCCCAGGTAGCCATCACTGTCTGCATAGCGGGCGAGGTCCAGCCAGTAGCGGCCCCAACGTTCACCAAAATGAGGAGATGCTAATAGCTCATCCACCAGCCGTTCATAGGCAAGTGGATCTTCGTCGGATACAAACGATTCGACTTCCTCTGGTGAGGGGAGTAGGCCTACCAGGTCGAGATACAGTCGGCGAATGAGTATGCGGCGACTGGCTCCGGGAGCTGGTTTGAGTCCGTTTTTTTTATGTCGCGCCGCCACAAACGCATCGATCGGATTGCGGATTGGGAATTCTGCTGTTGGTTCGATGTCTGCAGGAACAGGGGGGCGATGAAGTGGCTTGAGTGACCATAGTACCGGTGGTTTAATTTCGAAGTCTGCAGGCCAGGCAGCGCCTGTCTTGATCCAGCCATGAATCGTCACCACCTCTGTTTCGGAAAGCGGTGGTTCGTCGCGAGGCATCTCAGCAGTTCCATCTGTTGGAGAAATCAAGTCAAACAGATAGCTGGCAGCCGGGTCACCCGGATCGATCGACGGGCCACTCTCGCCACCTTTTGCAGCAGCCTGAGCCGAGTGCAGTGAGAGTCCGCCTCGACGCACTCGATCATTGTGACAACTCAGACAGTGGCGTTGTAAGATTGGAGCAACATCACGGCGAAAGTCAACTGGTTCTGCACTGAAAGATGTTCCCACTGATATGATCAGCAGTGAGAATATTGCTGTTATGAAATTGGTGAGGAAGCTCTTGTCATTCATTTCGCAAACTGACTTTCAACCTGTGGGATTGAGCCGTCACTTGATCAAAATGGAAGATCGACGCGGATGGCTAAATATTGAAAAACGGTTTCGCTGGCAGACTGTCTTTTCCGGTAGTGGAATCAACCTTGATGAACTACTGATCTGATCTCAATCAGCGTATGGGTTATGCTAACAAGGAGAGAGTTTAAATTTTAACCCGGTGGCAACACAGAATACAAGCCTTTGATCAGCACAGTACCAGTGTTTTGTCACATGAGTATATCTGTTCTATCACAGGTTAATTTAAAGTGGAGAAATAATCTGAGTGCCCGGGTGGCTTTCAATAGCATCAATGATACAATTTTATTGTGAAAATTGGCTTCTGACTCATGCACTCAATCTCAAACCAATGAAACTCTGCTATGAAATCCATCCTGCTGCTGATTCCCGTTCTCTTTGCATTCTCCAGTCAACTTTATGCTGACGAGCGACCGAACATCGTTTTCTTCTTTGCGGACGATCAAACAACCAGCACGGTTGGCTGTTATGGCAATCAGGTTGTTCAGACTCCGAATATCGACGCATTGGCGGCACGTGGTACGCGATTTGAAAACGCTTATGTCAGTCAGGCAATCTGCTGGGTGAGTCGCACGACGATCCTTACCGGCCTCACGGGGCGAAGCTATGGGACTTCAGGGGCTCCGGAACAGGCGCGTCCCGATGCGGTAGAGACTTTGTATTCTGATATTCTGCGTCAAAACGGATATCGCACGGGCTACTTCGGAAAATGGCATGCCAAGATGCCGAAAGGATATAAAAGAGAAGCCCATTTTGATGAATTTGAAGCAATCAGCCGAAATCCTTATTATAAAAAACAACCTGATGGCAGCTTGCGGCATGAAACAGAGTTGATCGTCGATCGTGGTATTGAGTTTGTGAAATCACAACCGAAAGGCAAACCGTTCGCGTTGAACATGTGGTTTAATGCCTGCCACGCTGAGGACAGTGATCGGCGACCGGGAATTGGTCATTTTCCGTGGCCCCGCGCCGTTGATGGGATGTACGAAGACATTGTCATTGCACCGCCCCGTCTTGGTGACCCCGCGATTTTCAACGGGCAACCTGACTTTCTAAAAACGACGATCAACCGCGAGCGTTACTTCTGGCGCTGGAATACCGAGGGTAAATATCAGACAAACATGCGTGCATACTACCGAATGGTCAGTGGCATTGATGGTGCCATTGGACGATTCATGCAGGCACTGAAAGAGGCTGGTCTGGCTGACAATACAATCATCGTATATTCCGCTGACAATGGTTATTACATGGGGAATCGTGGTTTGGCGGGCAAGTGGTCCCATTACGAAGAAGCGATCAAGGTGCCTTTGATTGTGGCTGATCCACGTGTTCCACAAAAACAGCGTGGAAAGGTTACCAATGCGTCGGCGTTAAATCTGGATCTTCCGGCCACCTTTCTTGACTGGGCGGGAGTCAAAATTCCCGAACGATATCAGGGGCATAGTTTGAAGCCAATCGTAGAACAGGAAAAACCTGCCGATTGGCGAACAGAGACGTTCCACGAACATTTTGCAGTTCGCAGTCGCATTCCTGCCTATGAAGGTTTGCGCAACGAACAATTTAAATATGTGCGCTATTTTGACCATGAAAACCATGAATTTCTTCACGATCTGAAAAACGATCCTGATGAACTGGTCAATTTAGCGGGAGAACCTCAGCATGCAAAAACCTTGCAAGAGATGCGAAAGCGGACAACTGAACGTGTCGAAGAGCTGGGAGGCCCGCTTGATCCTCTTAAAGGGAAATTTACCGCATCGACGGCACCTCATCCGCAAGCCTCGGCGGCCGTCGGTGCCAGAGCTGACAAGGAGGGTTTCGTTCGGGTATTCGATGGTAAAACATTGCGTCACTGGGACGGCGATCGAAAGCACTGGTCAGTCGAAGAGGGTGCATTGACCGGAAAAACAGATGGTACGTTGAAAATGAATCATTTTATCACCTGGAAAGATTCGACGATTCGCAATTTTGATTTGCGTGTAAAAGTAAAGGTGACTGCCGGCGGAAACAGTGGCTTGCAGTATCGAGGCATGTCGCGGCCGGATCTTGGTTTGGACATTGTCACTGGTTATCAGTGTGATGTTGTTGCGAATAATCCGAACTACAACGGAATGCTGTATGAGGAACGCGGCCGTCGTATTCTGTCGCACACGGGAGAAAATGTGATTATTGCTCCGGATGGTCAACCGTGGGTTATCGAAAAAATGCCCGTCAAAACGTTTGCTCCCGACGAATGGCATGAATTCCGCGTGTTGGTAGAGGGGAATCACCACCAGCATTGGATCGATGGTCACAAAACAGCTAACCTGATTGACCTGGATGAAAAAGGTCGCGCTCTGGAAGGGGTTCTGGCGGTGCAGGTTCATGTGGGCCCTGCCATGAAAATTCAATACAAGGATTTCAAAATCAAGCATCTGCCCGATGAACTTCCCTTGGAACAGGCGAAAGACCACCCTATCCCGGCGGACGCCTATGGCGTACGACCTCAGGGGCGATTGCCGAAGAACTGGAAGCCGCCGATTTACAGTCAGCGCTGATTTTGAGGGCAGGGGAGTCAGTCACCCGGTTCAGGCTATGTCTGTCGAATCGGAGTTTATATTGATCAACTGAAGCAGGAAGACTCATTCCTGGATGCCACCAGCAGCGGTAAAGGTACAAGGATGTGCTGTTGGCGAGTATTGTTCTGAATTCTTCTGATCTGGATGAAGGAAGATTATGAATAACAGCAGCAATCCTGCAGATCGCTCTTTTTTTTCACCAAATTACCGTGGTGCCGGCGTGTTGTTATCTGTGACATCCTTGCCGTCTTCCTATGGGATTGGTGATTTTGGTTCAGAGGCACGAGACTGGATTGACCGGCTTCAAGCGGCAGGTCAATCCTGGTGGCAGATTCTACCACTGGGACCAACGGGATATGGTAACTCGCCTTATCAGCCTCTCTCTTCTTTCGCTGTCGACTGGCTTTTGATCAGTCCGGATGATCTGGTTGCGGACGGTTTATTACACAAGACTGATCTTTCTGGCATGTCTTTCACAGAATCCGCAGTGGACTTTGATGCCGTCCGATTGTTCAAACAACGTCTACTCGAAATTGTCGGGTCTCACTTTAGTGAAAGAGCTGCGTCAGAGCTGAAACACGCGTTCGAAACATTTTGTCAAGAACAGAAAGACTGGCTGGATGACTATGCCTTGTTTCAGGCACTTAAAGACAGGCATCACGGTGCCTGTTATCTCGAATGGCCGACCGAAGTTGTTCATCGGAATCCGGCCACTCTGGTGAAGGCACGGCAGGAACTGGCGAATGAAATGGATCAGGTGCGCCTGGCGCAGTTCCTGGTCTTTCGGCAATTGAAACGCATAAAGGAGTATGCTCACGACAGGGGAGTTAGTTTCATTGGTGATCTGCCATTTTTTGTTTCGCCTGATTCAAGTGATGTCTGGGCCAATCCGGAGCTATTTCTGCTCGATGATGAATTACGGCCCCGCTTTGTTGCTGGCGTGCCTCCTGATTATTTCAGCGACAAAGGGCAGTTCTGGGGCAACCCGGTTTATGACTGGGATGCTCTCCGTCAAACCGGTTACCGCTGGTGTATCGACCGCATCCGTGCTTTGCTGGCTCATGTGGATTTGATTCGTCTGGACCATTTTCGTGGCTTTGCAGCAGCCTGGCACATACCAAACGGGGCACCGAACGCTCGGGCAGGGCAATGGGTGCCTGGGCCGGGGCACGATTTTTTCAGTGCAGTCCAAAACGAACTCGGTTCGCTTCCCTTGATTGCCGAGGATTTGGGGATTATCACGCCAGATGTGACGATGCTCAGAGACGAGTTTCATCTACCGGGAATGCGCGTACTCCAGTTTGCTTTCGATGGCAATTCCGAGAATCCCTATCTGCCTCACAACTATGTTTCGAACACTGTTGTCTTTACTGGGACTCATGACAATAACACCACGCGCGGCTGGTATGAATCACTGACGAAGGATCAGCGGAAGGTCGTGTGTGAATCTCTGCAACGTCCTATACTGAAGAGTCGGGAAATATCGGCGGTCTTATTGGATCTGGCATGGTCGTCTGTTGCGACGCTCGCGGTGACTCCACTGCAGGATGTACTCAATCTGCGAGCAAACGCCCGAATGAATGTACCTGGTCGTGCAGGGGGGAATTGGCGCTGGCGATGTACTGCAGACATGCTATTTGATCCCGCCTTCACATGGCTGCGGGAATTGACGACAAATACGAATCGGTTACCTGTGATTCAATCAGTGGATAAAGTCTCGACGAATTCTGAGGATCTGAATGAAGGGAGCTGAAAAACATTCGATTCTTGATCAACTACAGTGGCAGGCTCCCTCTTTCAGTACCAGTTGTTATGAGAGTATTTGGTTATCAGGATTGTTTCCCTGGAAAGATGACGGAGTCCGACTGTAAGAGGAACAATCCTGATAAAATTTCTGGGGGTTCGGTTGCCTAATGAATTATCTTCCCACGGTTATGCTTGACTTGTGCATTCGCGTACGGCTGATTACTCGGAAGGGGGTGACTGCCCAATTTGTAGCGATAGCCAGACGGCTTGGAGACCCTTTGCGTACACTCAAAAAGTGTCAGCATAGCTTCCGAGTACTAGATTATATCGCAAGTACTGGTACCTGATGAGAGCTGGTCGCCCTTAGGCACGATTTGGGAGCAGGATGCGAGAGAAGCGATTCTGGGCGGCTCAGAGAGTAGTAATTATACACGGAAAATTTCAGAATAGCGGACCAAAAGTCGATCTTGTAAAGTACTTATATAAAATTGCTTAGGGGTGGGATGACAAGATTTGAACTTGCGACCTCTGCGTCCCGAACGCGTTGCGTTGGGCTGGCAAACCTTGAGACTGAATCAGCGATCGGTCAATTATTAGTAGTTAGTCATTATTGTTGTATAGATGCCTATGCCTCAATGTTAAACTTTGTCAGACAGAAAGCCATTCCGAGATAGAGACCGATCATCACCAAAGTTGATATCCCGAAGCTGGCACTGAAGCCGACTCCTTTCTTTAGTAAATATGGCAAGAGTAGAAAGAATGAGAGCGACGGCAGGACGAGCCAGAAAATATTCCTGGACAGCTCGGAGACTTTGTCTATACTCCCAGTGTCGATGTAGAGCCAGACCATGCCTAAGAAGGACACAAGCGGCAGAGAGGCAAGGACGCTGCCTAAGAGAGAGCTGCGTTTCGAGGTTTCCGATACAGCTACAACCAGTACCGCTGTCAAAGCAACTTTAAAGAAATAATACATGGTTTGTCTCCGGTCTCTCCGCGGTTGATACGTCTTGACTCATTTTTGTCTGAGCCTCCTGTGGCCACCGCAACCGTTTTACCGGAGGCGGCGACCTCAATGGAAACCATAATTATCATCAGACAGTTTATTCTTTGAACTCTCCTTGAGAGGGCTTGCCATCAACCTCACCAAGAACCGTGCCCTCAAAGTCGGCAACATTACCGATGCCAGGATCTGTGCCGACGAATTTCGTCGCCTTCCCGTCGGTTTCATCCTGGGGTACCAGCTTCACTGTCATGGGAGGAACTACTTTACCATCTTCGGTTTTTGTCTCTTTTGTGGTTAGCGTCAGCTCTTTGGCTGTAACCGCTACCGGTGTTTTCTCGTCGTTACCAATAAAAAGAATCATGCATTCATGCTTGGGATGATCCACTGTGAATTCGGC
>TARA_R110002095_G_scaffold179193_3_pt1 | contig 72531 bp, 60 predicted proteins | sample TARA_R110002095 | Tara Oceans TARA_R110002095 (sample SAMEA4397255) | marine metagenome | biome: Polar Biome; feature: [SRF] surface water layer (ENVO:00010504); material: water (ENVO:00002006), including particulate matter (ENVO:01000060) such as... | depth 5 m | reverse complement strand
TTTCCATAAAATGCTTTCATGTATAGAGTTAACGCGAAGATGCTTCGACGCAACATGGTGAGAAAACACAACACGAAAGTGGAACAGAGTTCCGGTATGCCGAAATTCGATAAGGAACCGTGCTGTAGTGGAAATCGCTCTTCACAAAAATGCCGATTCCTGATATGAACCGCAGCCGAAATAGTGGGGGTGTTGTTTCAGAATGACTGGGAAAGGAATCCCAATGCGCAAATCGTTACACCTTAAAATCTTCTGTACTCTTTTGTTCGGACTGTCGTGGACAGGCTGTCAGCTGGGTGGCGATGAACCAATAACAAGTACGCTTGGTTTTCGTGATGTGCCGACGCAAAGCGAGCCTCCCGTCGAAACAGAAGATGAGATCGAGAGTCGGCAGACGGAGTCAATGGCGGATGAGTAACTCAGTAAACTGTTGAGGTTAAGCAACCTGAGGCAGAACTATTTTCTATGAGATGCTGTGATCTAAAGAAAAGAGGCAATCTGTCCGGCAGAGTTAGCCGATGACGATACTGGATCAATTCTCGAATGACGTCCGTTTTGACGCCGGCGAGATATGAGATCAAACAATCAGAGTGAATTTGACTTGGACAAGGATGGAATAAGTCAACCAATGAACGGGCTGCGATTAATTTGGGTTCTCTGTATCAGCACACTTCTGCTAGGCACACAGACAGGATGTCAGGGACTGGCTAATAAAATGTTCCGGTTGGACAGTAATAGCCGCTCTCCTTTTTTGGGTCTGGAATTTTATACCAACAAAGATAAGCCCGCAGCCATTCAGAATGTCTCTCAGCTACAACCAGTGGAGCTGGAGCCTGCAATTCTGCAGACGAAGGCGGAAGAGCCTTCGCGGTTTTCCAAGCTGCCCAAGTGGTTGAACCCGATGTCAAAGAAGTCACAGCAGGAAGATCGAATTCCCCTGCCCCGCACCGATCTGGCAGAAAAAGAAGTGATTCTAGAAGAACCGGCTGATGACTTAGCCAGCGGCGACTTAGGATCTTCGCTGGAAGATTTTTAGACGCGATTTCGGGTAAAAGGCAATATCACCCTGGGTAGCCCCGCATGCAATTCGGGGTTGTCAAAGACAACAGGAAATTGTCAGGGCACGCGTACGATTCAGAATAAACTCACCCACTGAATTAACTGAATCAGCAACTACGGCCCTGCTCAATCGTTCTATTTCACTAACAATTTCCTGCTCGCTGCGCTCGGCCCGAATTACATGCGGGCCTACCCTCACCTATTTAATTCACTCACAGAATTAGATAGCACGATTCACCTGATCGTGAATTACTGGGATTTCTGTTTGCGACGGGCTTCTGCTTTTTGTTTTGCTTCCTCAATGAAGGGTTCCGGATCTTCTTCAAAAGCCTGTTTGCAACCGCTACAGCAAACATAATAATTTTTGCCCTGATAGCTGACCTGGATTGAGCCCGCGCCTCCGGTCACGATGCATTCCGGGCCACCACTGCCTGACTCCGCCAGTTTTGTACCTGCTCTGGTGTAGCCGACTTCTGCGAGGCGGTAATAAAAAGACTGGCCTTGATTGCGTTGCTCGAACAATACGAGTGTACGTTTTTCATTGAGCCGGCGAATGGAGATACGATAAATCGCTCCTTCCTTGTCGGGCGCTGATTCGAGAATCAGCGTGTCTTTACTTAGCGTGCCTGTATAATCGCGTGTCTTCCCATCGGGCAGCACCGTGGAGAGCAAATAGGTTTTCGCCTCTGGATTATAAGTGAGCAAAGCCGACTTGAGAAATTTGCCATCTGTAATCTGGTAAGCAATGCCGGTTGATTTTGGGTCGAATTTCCAGACCCACTCTGCTTTTTCTGACCAGGCTCCCTTACGAGAATTCCGTTTGATCATCCCCACACCACGCCAGCCACCGATTAGCGAGTTGAATTCGGCTAGCGCCTGCTTGGTTGCCTCGCGGTCTGTTTTTGCTGTCGTCGAAGAGCTGGCGGCTGGTTCTCCCTGGGCGCCAGTCGATAACCAGAGCAAAGCAGAGACACACCAGAGACCAACAATCGAGTGAGATGATATTCGCATCAGAAAGATTCCAGACTGGACAGGCAAGGCGGTTTCGCTGAGAGATTAAACACACCAATAGAGTAAACCGATCGCGCGGATTGATAATTTCTTATCGTAGCATACAAAAAAGCGGATGCAACGATCGTTCAGTAGAGATTCATCTCAGCGGGTGAGGTTATATCAGATACGATGGGAGAGGACGTCTGTAAATTGTGATGCGTCGAGCCTGGAGACCTGTGCAAACGGCACCAGGATGTCGCTGACGCAAACGTGTCTGAAGTTGGTTTGAACTCGATTCATAGGGAGCCCCAGTATGTCGCAAGTGTGTTTTAACCGGCCCAATAACAAACTGAAGATCGGGAACCAATGCTGGAAGCACCATCGAAAGTGCGTAAAACAAGGAGCTTTTATAGTGACGGAATTCACAGCACAAATAAGTTCACCTGACAAAAACAGTTTCACTCGCGCACGCGACTCATACTCCGCATGTTATCGAAGGTCGGGGTCGCGTCAAGATGCATATCCCGACCTGAATCCAGGAGATATTAAGTGCCGCGGAGACACCCGAATTTGTCAAGCCGCGTTGAATTTCTGACTGGTTACGACAATCGTTAATCAGTTTATTCACGGGTGAGTTTTTTGAATTTTTCGTTGAGGTCCTTGGTGATCGGTCCCGGATTCCCATCGCCGATCTTGCGACCATCCAGTTCCACCACCGGAATCACTTCAGCGGCAGAACCGGTCAGGAAGCATTCATCGGCAATGAAAATATCGTGGCGTGTGAACGGGATCTGTTCGACGGTAATGCCGGACTGCTCAGCCAGTTTGATCACGGCGTTTCTGGTAATGCCTTCCAGAATTCCTGCATCGATTGAAGGCGTTTTAACGACCCCATCTTTGATGATGAAGATATTATCGCCCGTGCATTCGGCGACTTCACCTTTGTGATTGAGCATCAACGCTTCCAGACAGCCGGCGTCCGTGCCTTCAATCTTCGCCATAATGTTATTTAGATAGTTTAATGATTTCACACGCGATGAGAGTGCAGCCGGATGGTTACGGATAGTGGCTGCGGTGATAATTTTCAGACCGTCAACATAGAGTTGTGGATCGTAAAGAGAAATATTATCGGCAATGATGATGACTTGCGGATTGCTGGTACGGCGGATATCGAGACCTAAGGAGCCTGCACCGCGCGTGATAACCAATCGCACGTAACCATCTTCGATATTGTTCGCAGCAACAGTTTCGTTGACGGCTTTGATCATCTCTGCTTTCGACAGGGGAATCTCCAGGCGAATGGCAAGAGCGCTTTCATACAAGCGATCAATATGTTCCTGCATCAGGAAAACTTTTTTGCTGTAAACACGAATGCCTTCAAACACGCCATCGCCGTACAGCAGCCCGTGATCGAACACACTGATTTTTGCTTCTTCCTTGGGGAGCAGTTTTCCGTCAAGATAAATTTGGAGCGACATTACAATCTGGTACCATTCTCAAACTAGGCCAAGACACAACTGGCAGGTTTTGGCGAAATTTCCATCCTGTTTTGCAATCAGAGAAATCCATTTCCGATCGAAGAATCACATGCAGTGGCTCACGCCATTGACACAACGCGAGCGACGGTGGTTCAGACGAGCAACAAGTCTGACGTTTGTCACTATGCGGGGACGGAAGCGGCCTGGGATTTCCCCAGTACCTCAATCTGACCTTCCCGCAAACGAACCGTTCGATGCGCCTGTGCTGCAATCGAATCATCGTGCGTTACCATGATGATAGTCAGCTGTTCCTGCTCATTCAAGTTGGTCAGCAGGTCCATAATCTCTTTACCGGTACTACTATCCAGATTTCCGGTAGGTTCGTCCGCCAGCAAGATTTGTGGTTTGGCGATTAATGCCCGGGCAATCGCGGCCCGCTGCATTTCTCCTCCCGATATTTCGGAGGGACGATGCTTGATACGATGCGACAGGCCGACTTTCTCAATAATCTCCAGAGCATCCTGTTTGAACTCTTTTTTGCGTTTCCAGTATTCCCATGTCGAGTAGCGGATCATGAGCGGCGAAAGCACATTTTCCAGCAGATTCAGTTCGGGCAACAGGTGATAGAACTGGAAGATAAAGCCAAAAACCCGGTTGCGAAGCTGGTCGCGGGCGTGGTCGGGTAAATCGTCGATCCGCTGGCCTTCCAGACGAATTTCCCCGACATCGGGAAAGTCCAGCAAGCCGAACAGATGCATCAGCGTACTTTTTCCCGAGCCGGACTGACCGACGATCGATAGAAACTCTGCCTTTTTGACTTCGACATCAATCCCGCGCAAAACAGGGACCTTGTGCTTGTCTTTTCGATACGCCTTTTCAACGGCAATCGCGGATAACTGTGGATGCGGCATGGAAATGGTCTCTGTCATGAATTCATACTCGACATAAACGGGAGAACGACGAGGGTGACAATTTTTCTTTGTTTGAGAACAGAGTTCTGATTCAAAGAACCCTATTCATATCGTAATGACTCTACGGGGTGGAAACGTGCTGCTTTGCGGGCGGGAAGAATACTGGCCAGGACAGCAATGGTCATGGCGCCGACTGCCACCCAAAACACCATCATCGGTTCCACATGAGTCGATATTTCCGGGAAGTAATAAATGCGTTGGTCAAACACTTTTCGACCGGTCACAAAGGTAATGAATCTTTCGATCTCGTTGATATACTTCACAAACAGCAAGCCGACGATCACGCCCACTCCGCTGCCGACCAGACCGAGTGCCAGTCCGTAAGACAGGAAGATCGACATGATGCCGTTCGAGCTGGCGCCCAGTGCTTTCAGCACGCCGATATCTCGGGTTTTCTCGATTGTGATCATGAAAAAGATCGCGAGGATACCAAAACCGGCGACGGCAATGATCATGAACAACAAGACGTTCAGGATCGCCGATTCCACTTCGACGGCTGCCAGCAGTGGCCCCTGCTTGTCTTCCCAGGTCCGCACGCGGAACAGATTGGGAGGTAAAGCTTCTTCCAGTTTGCTGACCACCATGGCGGCGTCTTCAGGATTTTTGAGTTTGATCTGAATAGACGTGACTGATTTTTCCCCACTTTCAGGATCGATCATGGTACGGACTTCCTGCAGATATTCCAGGTTACAGAATACCAGGCTGCTGTCGTGTTCGCTCATATCACTTTTGAACAGATCGACAACGGTCGCATTGAAGTGGATTGGTTCAGGAGGATGGCCGGCAGTAACCGTGCTGATTTTGACATCATCGCCGGGCTTGACGATCTGGAACATTTCCGTTTTGCCGGTATCCGGGTCTTCATAGGGAAAGCTGACAAGTCCATAGCCGATGTAGACACGTGCCTTCAAGGGACTGCCGGGATCACGCTTTTCTTCTTTTTCGAAAGCCGAACCTTTCAAACCCTTGTCGAAGGGATTGATAATCGCTTTCGATTTGTCTGCGACCTGAGGTTTTGAATCAAAGGGTGATTCCGAACTTGATTCCGAGTCGAAGTCGGGTTCGGGCAGAGGCCCGTTCGATGCCGGTTCTTCAAAGGAGATCTGTTTGTTTTCTTCAGGCGGCGGATTATGATTCCAGCGATCAACCATCCACTGGGCGCGGGTAGTCCATTCTTTACGATAAGCCATGGCTTCCGGCGAGAGTTCCCAATCAGGAACCGCGTTTTCATCGGTGTTGACCAGATATTTGGAGAGCGGTCCGACGGTCGCTTTGGTGTCGGGGTCGATGCCGATCAGGGTGACCGGCTTGCTCTGCCACTGTGAACCATATTGCACACTGAGCATGGCATAAATTTCGACGGTCGCCGTTATGCCCTCAATGTCTTTGCCCACAGCACGGTTGATGCGGTCTTTTATGTCCTGTGTGTTGGGAACACCATCGAGTGAATTCGTTTCAACGATGACATCCGCCAGAATGCCCCGCAGACGAGTTCGCATATCGGTGCTGAAACCATCCATGACGCTGTTGACGACAATCATAGTCGCGACGCCGAGCGTCATGCTGATGATACTGGCCAGTGCAATATAACGGGTTCGCAAATATCGCAGGCATAACAATGATTTGTACATACGGCCAATCCTTTGGCTGATTATTCTGTCGGCAGTCATTCAGATGAGTGCCGGACACATCCCTGGTTTACTCTGGTGGAGCTGGTTGTCCTTCGGGACGAAGCAGTGGGAAGTAGATCACGTCGCGAATCGTGTGACTGTTGGTCAACAACATCACGAGACGATCAATGCCAATTCCCAAGCCTCCAGCCGGCGGCATACCAACCTTTAACGCTTTAATAAAATCTGTATCCATCTTCGCCATCGAGTCTTCGTCCGAAAGACCCGTTAATTGTGTTTTGAACAATTCTTCCTGCAGCAGCGGGTCATTCAATTCGGTGTAGGCGTTTGCCAGCTCCATCCCCTGCACGAACAGCTCGAAGCGTTCGGCGATGTTGGGATCTCCCTTTTTCCGTTTGGTTAACGGACAAATGGACGCGGGATAATCGATCACAAAAACCGGCCCGATTAAATGTTCCTCGCAGGTGGCTTCAAACACTTCATTCAGAACCACATCCGGGTGGACATTCTCAGTTTTGATTCCATGTTGCTTTGCCACTTCGGCTACGGAAGCGGGATCATAGGGATCGCAGCCAGCGTGTTCTTTGACCAGATCATAATATTTTTTCCGCTCCCAAGGGCCGCTGAAGTCGATCGTCTGATCTTCACCCCAGGGAAGCTGCATCGTATCGCTGATCACTTTGACGGCATCGGTGACGATGGCTTCGGTCAGATCCATCATCGTCTCGTAATCGCCGTATGCCTGATAAACTTCGATCATCGTGAATTCGGGATTATGCGTCGCGTCGATACCTTCATTTCGGAAGACGCGTCCGATTTCGTAGACGCGTTCGATCCCCCCCACCATCAATCGTTTGAGGTGCAGTTCCAATGCGATTCGCATATAGAGTTGGATATCGAGCGTGTTATGATGCGTAATAAAAGGCCGAGCCGCTGCACCACCGGCAACCGCATGCAACATCGGCGTTTCAACTTCTGCAAACTTGTGATTTCGCAGTGTCTGGCGCACCGAGTCAATAATCTGACTCCGTTGGAGCATTTTATCCAGAACGCCTTCGGTGTAAATCAGATCGAGCGAACGCTGCCGAAGCAGTAGTTCGACGTCTTTGACACTATGATGTTTTTCCGGAGGCTGTGCCAGAGACTTACAAAGTACCGTCAATTCTTTGACGAAAACCGAAATTTCGCCTGTCTCGGTGCGTCGCAGGCAGCCATCGATGCCAATCAGATCGCCAAGATCCAAGGTGCCCATCAACTCCCACTGGGCTTCGCTTAAATCGCCGCGGGAGAAGAGCAACTGAATTTTGCCGGTCCAGTCTTTGATATCATAAAAGCGAAGCTTGCCCGCTTTACGACGCAACATAATCCGGCCTGCAATGCGAACATCTTCGCCATCCACGCCTGACTCTTCAGGTGCCTGAGTGCGTGCTTCGGCGATAGGAATGTGGCCGTCAAATCGCTGTCCCCAGGGGTCAAATCCCAGGGATTGGATTTTCTCTAACTTTTTAATCCGTTCTACTTCGAAACGGTTGGTTTTCACTTTGGACATTGAAATTGATTAAGTCTATGTAGGCTTTTATTTACATATCTTGACACAAGAATTCGTTCACAGTTCGAAAGATGTGTCAAAAAAGAGAATTTAAACTACTGAGAGAGGGGGGATAATGGCGAAATCTGCCGGTCAGGTCAATGGCAACCGTTTGAGAATATACATAGAGACATCTAAACCAGCAGGAAGTCATGACTTTTGATCAAGACGACTCCGGATCACAGTCCCACTGCAGTGGATCCGACTCCTGTTGGCTAGCCCCGATTTTCAAATCTGGAAACTGCTGCTGTAAGAGCTGTGCCATCTGCTCCATTGCCGGTCGCTCGGTGGCGTAGTGTCCGGGGAGGATCAGTCCCATACCCAGTGCACGGGCTTCCAGACAGGCGTGGAATCTTGCCTCCCCAGTTAGAAGGACCTGACAATCATGATGGTGGGCGTCTTTCAAAAATTCCGCTGCGGCCCCGCAGGCGATACCAATACGACGAATTCGTAGATCGGACTCCCCTACAAACTGCAGCGAATTCACCTTCAGTGCCTGCTTGATTAACTGGTTCAACTGCGGAAGTGTGAATTCTGCGGGCAACGTTCCAAATCGGCCGGCGCCTCTTTCCTGTCCGTCTGACTCATCTGATTGGGAAACGATGGGCCTGAGAACGCCGATTTCTTCCAGTCCGAGTAAATTTGCCAGCTGCCAGTTGATACCGCGTTCGGCACTGTCATATGAGGTGTGAGGACTATAGACGGCAATTTTTGCCTGAATCAGATCAAGCAGCATTTTGCCTTCGACCGATGTCGAGGTAATCCGTTGCACAGGTCGAAACAATATCGGGTGATGGCTGATGATCAGATCGACGCCAGCTGCGATCGCTTCCGCGGCGACATCCGGTGTCAGCGTTAAACAGGTGAGAATCTGATTCACGTTTTGTGCAGGGTCTCCCGTCAACAGCCCCACATTATCCCAACTCTCCGCCAGATCGGGGGGCGCGAGATTCACGAGATAATCCTGAATTTCTGCTATGTTGCTCATCTTGTATTTCTCCGGTTCTTCTGGAGAGTTTACGATTCTCACTCTGTGGGAAAATCGAGAAAGTTACTATTGCTGGATTACAAATCGGAATTGCTCAATGTATCATACAGCACTATACTTAGTGAAACCAAAGAACATGCGATTCATTTCTTCGAAATAAAACAAGGTCAGCACTATGAGTCTGAAAACACGTTTGATCGCTCTGTTTGTGATTGCCTTCGGCGCCTGCATTATTCTGAATGGGCCGGACATCCTGATCTATCTGGTAGCGCAAGCTGTCATCTCGGGAACATTTATCACAATGTGCCTGAAGAAAGAACGCGAGATCATCACTAAGCAAAATGAGGCGGAAGCTGGTTCTGAATAGCCTCCAAAACCAGGCTATTTCAAGCTCCTTTTCTTCAAAAAATTGGTTTCCCCGACATAGAGGCTACCCGCTGGGCAAGACATCTGCGGTATAAGTTGGTTAGAATAGAGAAGACCGTTTAAAACCTTCCTTCTTCTCTCTAACGATGAAATCACCGTAAGAATGCACTTTCTCAATTCCCGTTCTGTGTCTCAAAAGACCAGCCAAAGTTCTTCAACGCCGACTCGTAAAAACGGCTTTACTCTGATCGAACTACTGGTGGTGATTGCCATCATCGCTGTTCTCGTCGCATTACTGCTACCGGCTGTGCAGCAGGCACGCGAAGCAGCCCGGATGGCGCAGTGCAAAAATAACCTGCGTCAGATCGTACTGGCCTGCCATATGTATGCCGATTCCAACAGTGGATACTGGCCTCCAGCTTCTGCAGATGGAGGTGATTTCGTTAATGGGAATAAAGAACGCTGGCATGGAAAACGGGTAACCAGCAATGGAACCACGAAGTTTAAGCACCATCTGGGACCACTGGCTCCCTATCTGGAACAGAATGCGGCGATCAAAAAATGTCCCACCTTTGGTAACTTTGGTGAACATGGAACGGTAGCAAATGCGTTCGAGGGAGGCGCGGGTGGATATGGTTACAACCAGACTTACCTGGGTGGAACACACTGGAAAAATACTTATGAACTGGGATATCAGGTTCCAACAAGAATGCGCGAAATTGGCAGTCTGTCCCGCACCGTTGCTTTCTCGGATGCCGCATTAGCCCAGGGGTTCCCCGACCTGCACATTATTGAATACAGTTTCATTGAACCCCCTTTCTTTGTCGATAACTGGGGCACGCTTACTACGCCTCCCACTTTTCAAGAAACATCGGGGCGTCCGGATCCCTCAATTCATTTCCGGCACACGGGAACGGTCGCCAATATCGGCTGGGCAGACGGACGTGTGACATCCGCTGTGATGTCGGGAACCGGCACCTCTGCATACGGCGGAGATCCCAAGAAATTTCAGATCGGCTGGTTCGGCCCGATGGACAGCAACATCCTGTTCAACAACAAAGACAAACTGAATTCCGAGATGGGGGGCGTTCAGTAATGAGCGTCTCGTTTTCTTCAATTATAAACATCGGCCTGTTGCTGATGAGTCCGATTTTTCTGCTGGGCTGTGCGGAAGAGCGGCCGGCGGTGCCCCAACCCTCTGCGGAATATGTCGTGATTCTCAATGAGCAAGGATCGCCGGAAAATGTTCTGATCGATCAATTCTTCAAAAAGCAGGATCATGCCGACGGAGTGAGAGTTCTGGTCATCGATAAACAGAGCAAAGGACAGGCCCTGATTCCACCGGCCGAGTTATTAAAGCAGAACCCGAATGTCGGACGTTATCTGATTTTTAAACACGATGATCTGAAGCGTCCGTTTGACGATCTTCCTCAATAAGCGGTAACTCAAAACATCTGGATTCACACCATGAAACGCACTCAATTTCTTTTCAGCATCTTGGTATTTGGACTGTTTGCCTCATCCCTTTCTGCACAAACTGTCAAAACACTGGCAGGCACCGGAAAGCAGGGACACTCGGGAGACGGCGGCCCCGCTGTGAAGGCGATGGTCGGGGAGCCTTACGGCCTCACACTCGGGCCTGATGGGGCACTGTATGTCTGTGAAATCAAAAGCCACGTCATTCGCCGCATCGATGAAAAAGCAGGAACGATTTCCACAGTCGCCGGTTCAGGCAAAAAAGGGTATAGCGGCGACGGCGGGCCGGCGCTGGAAGCAAAACTGAATGAGCCATATGAGGTTCGTTTTGACAAAGCGGGCAATATGTATTTCGTGGAAATGGTGAATAACATCGTCCGCCGCGTGGATGCTCAGACCGGTAAGATTGAAACAATCGCAGGCACCGGCAAGAAAGGATTCTCAGGTGATGGGGGACTGGCGACGGAAGCTACTTTTTCACGACCGCACTCGATTGCATTGGATCACAACGATAACCTGTATATCTGTGACATCGGTAATCACCGTATTCGCCGCGTCGATTTAAAAACAGGCATCGTGAGTACATTTTCCGGTACCGGCGCACGTAAGCCAACTCCCGATGGTGCGAAGGTTTCAGGCACACCGCTCAATGGGCCGCGGGCTTTGGATTTCTTCAATGATGGCTCTGGAAAGGGTGCATTGTATCTTGCATTGCGGGAAGGAAACAAAGTGTATCGTATCGATTTGGGTAATGAGACTTTACATCACATCGCGGGGACTGGTAAAAAAGGATATACGGGGCATGGCGGACCAGCAAAAAAAGCAACTTTGTCAGGCCCGAAAGGGATTTCCGTCGCCCCCAATGGAGACATTTATCTGGCTGACACCGAAAGCCATACGATTCGCGTGATCCGCAAGAAAAACGGCATCATCGAGACAGCCGTGGGAGATGGCAAAAAAGGAGATGGCCCTGATGGAGATCCCACGAAGTGCCGCATGGCACGGCCGCATGGAGTTTATGTCGGCCCTGATGGAAACGTCTATATTGGTGATAGTGAAACTTACCGCGTTCGCAAGTTAACTACGGGACAAAATAAATGAATATCAAACACGCATTCTATCGTCGCTTGAGTACTCTCTCTGCCGCCACACTGCTGGTCCTGCTGGGAGGTTCGTTTGAAGTTTCTGCCGGTGAAGCCTGGCAACGTCAACAACTGGATGCCGCTTTCCGTTCGGAAGGTTCTGCCGCAGCCGACGTGAATAAAGATGGCAAAATGGATGTCATTGCCGGCGATGTCTGGTATGAAGCCCCCGACTGGAAAATGCATGAGGTTCGCAAGCCCGGAAAGTTTGTCGCCGGTAAAGGATACAGTGACAGCTTCTGCAACTTTGCTTATGACATCAATCAGGATGGCTGGACTGATTTCATTTACGTCAGTTTTCCCGGCAAAGAATTCTACTGGTACGAAAACCCTAAAAATAAATCAGGTCACTGGAAAGAACATCTAATCTGGCACAGTATCTGTAATGAAACCCCCAAATTCGAAGATCTGAATGGTGACGGCAAACCGGAACTGATCTTCGGATCACAGCCGGAAAAGCAGATGGGATATCTAGAAATTCCACCACCAGAACTGGCCACGAAAAAATGGACCTTCATGCCCATCAGCGAACCCGGCGATCCGATGAAAAACGGAACGTTCAAATATTATCATGGTCTGGGTGTCGGCGACGTCAATAAAGATGGTCGGCAGGATGTCCTGATTCCGAATGGCTGGTGGGAAGGGCCTAAAGAGCTGGGAGAAGGACTCTGGAAATTTCATCCATTTACGCTGAGCGTAAGCGGTGCCGAGCCTTCTGAGAAGATGGCTGACCTGTATGTGGAAGATCTGGACATGGATGGCGATAACGACATCATCGGTAGTTCAGCACATGCGTTCGGCGTCTGGTGGTTTGAAAATGTTTCAGTAGATGGCAAGCCGAAATATAAGGCACATCAGATTGATAAGAGCTACTCTCAAACCCACGCCATGCACTTCATCGACATGAACGGCGATGGGCAACGCGATATGGTGACCGGCAAACGGTTCTTTGCTCACAATGGCAATGACCCGGGTGGTAAAGATCCCGTGGTGATGTACTGGTATGAAATCAAACGCGGTAAGAACTCCGCTCCTCAGATCATTCCTCACAAGATCGAAGCGGGCAACGATACCGGCGTGGGCACTCAGTTTTCGATGGCCGATATGAACGGCGATGGCCGCCCTGATATCGTCCTTTCGAACAAAAAGGGTGTGAACATTCTGATCCAGAAATAAGACCCGCTGACACACGCGCAGGATAGCACTGAATCAGTCTGCTATCCTGCGTTTTTTTACGCCTTGTGTTGTTCTCGTTCGTCGAGGACCCGCTGATAAATCTCGCGTAAACGACGCGTCATCGTTTCGTGACGAAACTGATCGGTAAATCGTTCGCGTCCCGTCTGACCAAAACGGTTGCGTTTTTCAGGATCCGCGGCGAGTTCAATCAGCGCCTGCGACAACGGTTCGATTGATTCGGGTGGCAGGAGATAACCGGTTTCATCGGGGATCACCACTTCCCGAGCACCATCCACGTCGTACGAAACCACCGGTTTGCCGGTGATCAGTCCTTGAGGCAATACGCGGGCCAGTCCTTCCCAGACGCTGGTATGCACGACAATATCCATCGCATGAATTAATTCCGGCACTTGCTCGGGAGGCACCAGACCGGCGAAAATGAAATATTCTGAGAGTCCCAGTTCAGCGATGCGTTGTTCGAATTCTGCTCTGAGAATTCCATCGCCGACCAGAAGAAAGCGGGCTTGCGGTTGAACCTCGACCACTTGTTTGGCGGATTCAATCAGGTACTTGTGCCCTTTCAAATGAAAGAGGCGTGCTACTTTGCCGATGACGATGTGGTCGGGTTGAATGCCCAATTCCCGGCGGACCTCTTCCGGGGAACGCGATGGTGTGAGAAACGGTTCGACTTCCATTCCGCTGTAAACGGTGTCGCAGCGATCCTTGGTCGTGATGCCGGCTGCGACATATTGATCTGTCATCGCATCACACACACTGATGAGCCGATCACAGCGCCGGGCTGCCCATTTTTCCGCAGCAATATAAGCATGATAATGCACGGGAGACTGTCCGAAGTGAAAGGCGGCACCATGAATGGTATGCACCGTCGGCAGCTTCAGATGCCAGGACGCCGCCCGTCCAAGAATGCCGGCTTTCGAACTATGAGTGTGTACCAGATCGGGCTGGAAATCGCGGAGTTCTGTGATCAATTCCCGATACGCGCGCCAGTCATTCAACGGGCTGATGCTGCGTGTCAGATGCGGAACGATCCGTAAATCGAAACCGCCCTGCTCCGCGCGAGGGATTAACGTCCCTTCAGGCCCCTCGGTCGGCCCGGTGATGAGTGAGACTTCGTCCTGATAATCGCGATACTGATCTTCGACCGTAAAAAGCGTATTCTGCTGCGCACCGCCAATGATCATCCGGGTGATTATATGCGCGACTCTCACACGCACACCAGCCTCTGGCTGTTCTGCTTCTGACAGCGATTCAATCTCGAAATCACAATGGCTCTCATCATAGGCTCTATTGAAATGGGTCTGCCCCTTAACCGGCTGGAGGTGGCGGCGGAGGTGTTGCTGCCTGAAAATATCCTGCCAACTGAGGCACCTGACTTGCAGGCAACCAACCCGCCATGCCGGCCGACCAGACCTGGGTGGTTCCCGAAATCTGACCGCCGGTGATACCCTGCGCGATCTGTTCCAGCGGAAACGGGCCTTGGGTCTGGCCATTCACGGCGGTATGCCAGGCCACCGGTGGTGGCGGTGGCGCCATCTGGCCCGGTGCCCCCATTCCGGGAGACTGCACCATGCGATTGGCCATCGCGAACCCCATCCCCAGTCCCATGCCCTCGGCAGCTCCTCCACCAGACGGGTTCTCGGCGGCGGAAAGCATCGCTTGTCCCATCTGGTATTGCTGGAACTGGTTCATATCACCGATCACACCCATGCTGGTTCGTGTATCCAACGCTTTTTCTACCGTTTCAGGGAGCGAGATATTCACAATCAACATCTGCGGCGTTTCCAGACCGTATTCATCATCGATCCGTTCGTTGACCATTGTTTTCAGCTCGGTCGAAATCTCGATGTACTTGGAAGCGAGATCCAGAGCAGCATACTTGGCTTCACCGATCAGGTCGGCGAAGGAACTGATAATGATCGATCGGATCAGTTCATTGATCTCATTCGAATGAAACTCTCCATCGGTTCCCACGAGTTCTTTGACGAGGATCCGCGGATCATTGGCTTTGAGCGAATAGTTTCCGAAGGCGCGGAGCCGAATGGGACCGAACTCGGGGTCGCGGAGCATGATCGGATTCGGCGTACCCCACTTCAGGTCTGTGATCTGCGTGGTATTGACAAAATAGACTTCGGAGCGAAACGGACTGTTGAAGCCGTGCTTCCAGCCTTGAAGCGTTCCCAAAATCGGCAGGTTGTCGGTGGTGAGCTGATAATGGCCTGGCTCAAACACATCGGCGATTTGTCCTCGGTGCACGAACAGCGCCATCTGGCCTGGCCGCACAATTAATTGAGCACCGTTTTTGATTTCATTCTGATAGCGGGGAAATCGCCAGGTGAGGACATGCTTCGAATCATCGATCCACTCAATGATATCAACGAGTTCACCCCGTAACTTATCCATCCAGAATCCCATGTGATTTCCCCTCTTTCAGTATGACTGTTTCTTGAATCTGGCTTTGTAGAATGGCACAAAAATGAAATATGGGCAGCGAACGTGCCACGTCATTGATTGTAACCCGCCGCTAACTTTGCCCGCAATCAAAGAGATCACGGACCCACTGATAATTCTCAAATCAAAACCGTTTTGTCCGTTTACGGCCTCTGCCCCCTGTTCTTGTGACTGATTTCAATTTTTCTGAAACAGGGGCACATTCTTCAGAAACGGCACAGAAGTTGGTCAGGATCAAAAAAAACGGCAAAAACAACGTAAAACCTGATTATTCACAGGCAGATGTGGCCTGCAGGCAAATGTCTAAACGTATACATTTTTTCGGTTCTATAAATTGCTGTTGACCTGTTTTGTTGAAAGTTTTACATTCCCGCCGCGCTCTTATGGTAGAGCTTGAGACAAGGAAGTTTCGTAAATCTTCTGACGACTAAGTATCAACGTGATTGGTGACTCCGGAACCCGCTGATTCAGTTCAGATCCGGAATCGCTTCCCAACGATCCATGACCCAGGATTGTTGAATCCAGCATGTACGCTGGTGGGGCTGAATCCAGGCAATCACATGATCCCCTCGCGTCGGATACAAAACATGGAGATTTTAAGCAATGGGCGACCCAACCCCAAACCCGCATGCGACCAACGCCAAGACAAACTCGAAACGAAAAATACTCTTTTTCGCAGCCGGTACAGGGCTGGTTCTTTTCGCTGGCATTCTTTTCTTCCAGACCTTCAACGCCAAAGACGGTGCTGCCGGTGAAGAGAAACAAGCTGGTAAAGTACGCCTTTCCGGTTCACAACCAACGCTCCGTAGCCAGCCGGTTGCAAAAGTGGGCAGTGTCGTGATTACCGAAGATGAGCTGGCTCGTGAATGCGTGGCTCTGTATGGACCAGAAGTTCTGGAAAACGTTGTGAACCGCGCCATCATTCAGCAGGCTTGCCAGAAAGCTGGCGTAGCAGTCGAACAGGCTGAAGTTCACTCCGAAGTCGAAAAGATCGCAAAACGCTTCAATCTGGATACCAAAACTTGGTATGACATGTTGCAGGCAGAACGAAAAATGAATCCCAATCAGTATCGCCGCAATGTGATCTGGCCGATGCTGGCTTTACGAAAACTGGCCGGTCAACAAACCAATTTGACTAAGGATCAGGTCCAGAAAGCTTTTATTCGTGATTACGGCCCGCGTGTTAAAGCTCGGATGATCATGTTGGACAACCTGCATCGTGCTCAGAAAACCTGGGATGACGTCAAAAGAACTCCCGCTGAGTTTGAGCGAGTTGCACGCGACTACTCAATTGAGCCGAACAGTCGTGCTCTGGGTGGTGCCATTCAGCCGATTCCCCAATACTCTGATAATGAGAGCCTTTGGAAAGCCGCTTTCAAGCTGAAAGAAGGAGAGGTCTCCGGGATCATTCAGATTGGGCCCAGTCGCTATGCGATTCTACTCTGCGAAGGCCGCACAGAACCAGTCGTGACGGACCTCAGCCAAGTGCAAAATCAACTGGTCGAACAGTTGACAGAAGAACAAACACAGGAAGCGGTTGCTCGCGTGTTTGCAAAACTGAAAGAAGAAACCAGGGTGGACAATTATATCACGAACACCACAACCGGTGGGGTCTCCCAGACTTCGGGGACGAATTTCTCGAAAGGGCGAGTGAAACAAGCGATTCCTAACCCAACCCAGGGACTTAGCCCGTCTGGTAGATAGTCTTATTTCTCTGAAACAGAGAACCAGATAGTCAAAACGCGTGTCAGTCCTGGTTTACTGACACGCGTTTTTTCATGTCCTGATAAAATCTGCGAAAAATTCCTCGTATTCCGCAGGCGCATTTTTCGGGGCGATCGCGTAAAATAGTCTCTGTCGGGTGTGCTTCCCCTGCTCAATGTAAAGGCGGCGGAATCTGAGCTACCGACAGATAGTCGACAAATATTCCTAGTTATACAGGCAGTGTTTCAATTATGCGTGGCGAATCGGAAGTTCCCTCTTCAGACGATGGTTTCACCATCCCCGTTGCAGAGAGAGTAAAGCGTTTACCCCCATACCTTTTCGGAAAAATCAACAAGCTGAAATACGAGAAGCGTGTGGCGGGTGTTGATGTGATCGATCTGGGGATGGGTAACCCAACCGATCCACCCGATCCGTTGATTGTGGAGAAGATGACCGAGGCGGTCGCTGATCCCCGAAACCACCGTTATTCAGTGGCCAACGGAATTGCAAATCTGAGAAAAGAAGTGACGTCCCGTTATTGGAAAAAATATGGGGTGCGACTGGATCCCGATTCGGAAGTCGTTACCTGCATCGGTTCCAAAGAAGGTTTCAGCCATCTGTGTCTGGCACTGATGGGGCCCGGCGACACGGCCATTGTGCCTTCCCCCTCGTTTCCAGTCCACGTCTATGCGGTGATGCTGGCTGCAGGAAATGTGATTGAACTCGACGTCCGCGAGCCCGATCAATTTCTTTCCAATATCGCTTACACCTGCGAACATCTTTACCCGAAGCCGCGCGTCGTTGTGGTGAACTTCCCCCACAACCCCAGCGCCACGGTGATCGAGCAGGACTTTTATGTGGAACTGGTCCGCCTGGCGCGAAAATATTCATTCCTGGTGATCAGCGACTTTGCATACGCAGACATCTGTTTCGACGGTTACAAAGCCCCCAGTTTTTTAGCGACCCCTGGTGCCTCGGAAGTCGGTGTGGAATTCACGACGATGAGTAAGGGCTTTAGCATGGCCGGCTGGCGAATCGGCTTTTGCTCGGGCAACTCGGAAATGGTGCGAGCCCTCTCGACCATCAAAGGCTACTACGACTACGGTCTGTTTCAGCCAGTTCAAATTGCTGCGATCGTCGCCATGCGTCACTGTGAAGCCGCCGTCGATAGTATCGCCGCGGAATATCAGCAAAGACGCGATGTCTTCTGTAGCGGCCTGGAACGACTGGGTTGGGAAATCGAACGTCCCAAAGCCGGCATGTTTGTCTGGGCGAAGATTCCCGAACCCTGGGCTCAAATGGGATCAATTGATTTTGCAATGAAGTTACTTGATGAAGGGGGTGTCGCGGTCAGTCCCGGTCGTGGGTTCGGCGAAGATGGAGAAGGTTACCTGCGAATGGCCATCGTTGAAAATTCGCAACGCCTCAGACAGGCAGTCAAGCAAATCGGAAAATGCATGAAGTCAGAAGAAATCGCCGCGGAATAGCCAATGCGATCTGAAGCCTTGAGAGTTTCAGATCACATCAGCTGTTTTTGCGTTGATCGTCGATGGATTTTATGAATCCCTGAATTAGATTATCAGCCAGATTGACGGTTCCCGCATCTGGTCCAATGCGAATGCCCGTGCGCTGCATGGGCTTTCGCTGTTCGACAATGGTATTCTCGGTGATGATCAGGTCTGATGTTTTTCCGGTGATATCTATGGCGACTCCCTGTTCTGCACCGCTGTTGATGATTTGATTTTTCACCACCGTATTGCGGTTGGCCCAGAAGTTTTTCCCGCGGGCATCATCGCGAAACAAGATGCCTACTTTTCCACTATTGGAAATCACATTCTCGCGCATGACGTTATCGGTATCGTTATGGCCGATCGAAATACCGAAGTTGTTTCCCGTCATCTGATTCTTTTCCGCCAGCCCGTATTTGACTCCCCAGCACCAGAACAGGCCGATATGATTGTTTTCAAAGCGGCTGTTCACGATCTGAGGTCGTTGTGAACCAGAGCCCGGATGCACGCCGAGGTCGGCGTTGTCGTGACTGTGACAATTCTCGACTTTCACATCGTGGCAAATCTGGAAGCTGATTCCATCGCCGTTGTAATTGCGCGTGGTCACGTTGCGAATGGTGTAACGATTGCAGTCCTGCAGGAAGATGCAACCACCATAATTGCCATTCAGATTGGTATTATTTTTTCGGTTGCCGTCCAGCGTCAGATTTTCAATGACCACGTTTTTCGTATATTCGCTGGTCAGGAGTGGAAACAGAGACGACGCTGTCGGCTTGCCGGAAAGCCATAGATTTTTACGGAGTCCCTTATTCAATTTGAATCGGTTTCCTGAGCGTGCAACCAGCGTACGCTTCATCACATCCTGGCTTCCCGTACTCGGATTTTTGGTGATCAGTACGACGCCATCCCCCACCTGAAAACCGGCTGATTTCTCAAGCGTGATCTCCTGATCGTACCAGTCAGAATCTTCCGAGAGTGCGATGGTTTCAGAAGCACCTTTGGTAATGATGGTTTCGGGACCACTCCCCAGAAGACGAATTTGGGAAGGAAGATATAGAGCATGTCGCAGCGTGAACGTTCCCGGCAGAATCCGGACCGTGCCGCCTCCTTTGCCGGCGATATAATCGATGGCGGCCTGCAATGCTTTGTCGCTACTGCCGACAATGTCGCCTGTTTGAGTGCCAACCGAGATCGAGAGCCGCTCATCCCAGTCTGGTTCGAATCGCTGATCTCCGTCAGTAGCCCGCAGTTGTTTCACTTTCGGCGTCTGTCCTGAAGCAAACGCAGGGAGCACCAGTGATCCCAGACTACTGGCGAACGTGGTTCCTAAAAACTGTCGGCGGGATAGTGAAAACGGTCTCATATCAGGACTCCAGAATGATCGGACAGGGGAGTTATTTAACACTCTTTAAAATCAGTGTGTCTGATCGCGCACCGCAATTCAAGTCATTTTCTGAATGAGACCACTTGAGACCATTTTTTCGAGTACTATTGGATTAAATCCTGTTAATCAGGGACCTTTCTGTGATCGTCAGTTTGATGCCGGCTTACTTTTCATAGATCGCTGTGAGCGGAATCAGAGTGATTTGTGATTCTGCCAGGCCGTTATTTTTAGTCCGATCACCGGCACAATGCCCGAGCAGAACGCCGTCCTCTGTGAATTCGATGGCGGTGTAACAATACCAGCCATTCGGGTTGGTTTCGATATTCTGAATGTGTTCCCAGGTTTTGCCTTCATCTTTAGAGACAGCGATTGTTAACGGTGTTCGCTTGCCGCGCAGTTGTGGGCTGATGTCGCGATGATTGTTCCAGACCAACAGTAAATCACCTGTAGCAGGGATACGTTCAATCGAAGCGGGTGACACTGGTGAAATGATATTAGATGGTTTGAGTTTGGAAAATGACTTGCCGCCATTCTGTGAATACGCGACATACTGACTGCCGCCGTTGGTGCGACAGAATCCCATCAGCCTGCCATCTTTGAGTTCGACTACGCCGGGCTCCTGCATATAGGGTTGTTTGCTGCCCGGTTGTTTTTCGACGGTCACTTCTTCGCCGCGCTGCCAGGTCTTGCCGTTATCGTCTGAGTAGTAACATACAAATCGGGCATTGGGATTGAAGCGATCAGAACCTTTCAGATTTTGATGCAACGCCAGAGGAATCACAATGCGGCCGTTTTTTAATTGAATGACCCGATCGTTATTCAGAACATAATAGCCCCCCTGCTCTGCAGGAATAATTTCAACCGGCTCGCTCCAGTGTGCTCCTTCATCGTTGCTGAGACGCATCACGGGAAGTAAATCATGAATCGAATTTTTACGGGCGTAGAACAAAGCAATTTGACCGGACTGCAGCCGCAGTAGTGAGACTGACATGATATTCTGCTTGCCGTCATTCTCAATGATCGTCTGATCTTTTTGAGTCCATGTTTTTCCTCCATCAGACGAATAGCGGCCTGCCAGAAACGCAGAGGAGTGATCGGCGGCGCCGCCGGTGAAGTGCGTGTAAATGAAAAGAATGCGACCGTCCTTGAGCGTAATAAAGTCCCCTTCACTATTACGGGGATTATTACCATGTGGCGGCAATTGCAGGACGCGCTCTGTTTTGGCGGTGACCGGAACAAGGCTCTGGCCTTTTTCGCTGGCGAGGAGATCTCTTTGACTGCAAAGACCAATCAAAGCAGAAAAGAGCAATAACAACTTCCAGGTAATCAAACATTTCATCTCTCTCTCCTCGGGTGAATGATATGACAAAAATCGGAGCGCGCTCGAATCATTGCGCATCTGACTTGATAAGGTCTTTACTACCGGATCAGTTCGATTGAACCGGGACAATAGCCATATCACAAGTTGACTTATCATATTTTCCATTTTTTCCAATGAAAACAGATCATACCCAGATGGGATGCGTTCGGATTTGGATGCACGATAGACCTAAGAATGACATCCGCCACCAGAAACCAACACATAAAATTAATGAATCCACCTATATTTATTAGTAAATTCATTAATATGCATAACAATAACAACCAACAGTAGATACGCATTTCTAGTAGGTATTCAAGACTATAAAATTAATAAATGCACCAATTAAGTTATTGACAAATTCATATTCTGACTTTTAATGAAGTTTATTAATGCAACAAATCCATCAGGCTTTCGCCTCTAAACATTGTGAGTATTACCCTGTCAGTTCTGGCAGTTAATTTGTCGTATAAGTACAAATTTCGTCCTCTTATCAAAAGATTTCGTCGCTCTATAATAGTTAACTGAATTTTGTTTGCGCACAGTTTCTTTTTCTTTGTTTGCATCTCTAAATGCTGTGTGTATTTCCGTTTTCAATTCACTTGAGAGCCGGATGAGAGTTCGAAATGGTCATCATTTCTCTTATTTCTCTATATTCCGGAGGTGAAGATGAGACGGCTCACAACAAAACGGGGTTTTACCCTAATCGAACTCCTGGTGGTGATTGCGATCATAGCCATTCTAATTGCACTACTTTTACCAGCAGTGCAGCAAGCACGTGAAGCAGCCCGCAGAAGCACTTGCAAGAACAATCTGAAGCAGATCGGCCTGGCGTTACACAACTATCATGAGACTCACCGGACTTTTCCGTTCGGCGCCAATCAGATTGGGAGTGGAGACTTTCGCGATGTCTCTCCTGAACCGACCCTTGCTTTAAATCATACAGGTTGGTTGATGTTACTGCCTTTCATGGACCAAGCACCACTTTATAACCAGCTCAACTTAAACATCGCTACCAACGGCCATTACGCCGCCCCTTCGAGTACCGTTTCAAATTCAATTACAGGAGTCGTTGGCGGCTGGCCGAATGCGAATAGCCCTCTGGTACAGACGATCCTGCCTGTCCTGATTTGCCCGTCTGATGATGGTGATACACTTGAGAGTGACAGGACTGACGTAGCCAATTATATTGCCAATCATGCTAGAACGAATTATCTGTTTTGTGCTGGTGGACATGGAAATGGATGGTCGGGAGGACGACTCTGGTCAATCTATCAAACCAGTTCCAGTAACCTTGCAGATGGACGCACAGGCATTCGCTATCGCGGAATGTTTGGTTTTAACGGTGCTGCGAAGATCAAAGATATCAAGGACGGAACCAGCGTGACTATCGCTGTCTGTGAAGGCGCCATCAATGGCCGTACACATGATGCGTATACTCCAATTTGGGGCGGGTACCGCCGCTATGGTACTTTTGCAGTCAACCACCCCAACATCGATGCCAACCACATCAATAATGCACGGTATCACATCAATGGTGCCTACCACGTACCTGGAATGACCAGTTCCGGAACCACTGCCGACAGACGACATCATGTGGGCGTTGCATCCAGTGTCCATGAAGGGGGCATTCATACTTTGATGGGAGATGGCTCCGTACGGTTCCTCAGCGAAAACATGGATAAGAATACTTACGCTTTGCTGACGCGGATCAACGATGGTGAAGTCTTAGGCGAGTATTAATCGATCCTGGTCCCAACACTGGGAATTCCTGTATTACTATTTGACCTCAGTTTGGTTAAGCCATCATTTGTTGATCACGTTAAGGAGAGAATTGTGAAACCGTTTCACAAACTATTGCCATTTTTCTTAAGCCTTGTATTCCTATTTTCAATCACTGCTTGCACCGGGAGTTCGAAAGGCCCTTCAGATGATAGTGAAACCCCCATCGAAGTGGGAGATGAGGAAACCCTGGCTCTTCCGCCAAATGGTTGAGAGAAGCGTTTTTCTCGCTTCTACCATTTGTTAATTGCTCTTACTCTTTGCCGACTGCTCCTTATTATGAGCAGTCGGCTTTGTTCATTTTTAAGAGCCCTGTTTTTCAGGAAACCATAGCCCAGCTACTTCTTATTCTGATCCACGGCTGCTGTGCCTTCTTCCGCGTTCAAACCAGGATCGGGTTGAGTCGATTCAGCGTTATTGGAATTTCCACAAGCTGATACAATCAGGCAAAGAAACAGAAAACAGGCACCCACTACCTTGCGTATCCATTTGTTTGTAAGTTGACTCATCATTCCTTCCTTTCGGACTAAAAGCGTTTCAATTGCATTGCACTAAAAACAACATCGCTCTGGATTGCATGTTATTCAGAAAACCTGCACTCCCCGGCTTCGAAGAGTGCAGGCAGAAACCATTCTGGGCTGCTCGCTGAGTCGGTTTGGCTCAAAGAACAGCAGTTCGTTTAAAACTCGCCGACCGTTAACCCATCGTTTCGATGGTGCAACCGCTGATAAACGCCAAAATGATTTGCCAGATAGGCTTTATCATTCCACCCGCCACCGGGTACACCTGTCGCACAGGCATTCGCGTCATTGCTCCATTCACAGCCACAGCCTTGAACAGCACACGTCGAAGCACTTCTTGTTGAAACGACATGCTGAATATTTTCCGAGATAAATCGGACAGCGCCATCTGCCATCAGAAACTGAGCCCCCCCCGTATGCGGACTACCAAACCGCCAGTTTTGAGAAGTCATTCCTGGCTTGAGTTCGTTGGTAATCGGATATAAACCGGCTGCCATGAACCAGTCCCAACAGCAGGCAGTATCATTTCCGGGGCTGGATGTGGTATAGGTACTGTGTTGCAGTCCCAGCCAGGAACCACCGGTCCAGACCTGGTACGATCTTTCACCGACGGCAATCGTATTTGAAGTTCCGTCCTTAAAGCTGGCGATTTTGGAGGGACGTGCGGGATCCATTGTAAAAAATCCACCTGACACAATCGCGGTAGTACTATCTGCGTTCTGAAATCCTCCCGCACTCCCCGCATAACTTGTACTGGGAATGGAACTCATATAATTGGGAGTAGTTGCACCGTGGACATTTCGCGTTGGAGCGCGATCGGTATCACTGGGACACAAGACACCGGGAATGCCACTCAATCCCTGAATGATTGTTTTATTTGTTCCCTCAAAAATGCCGATGTTAAAATTAAGCTGGTTATAGAGCGGTGCTTGATCCATATATGGTAAAATCATGGCCCCCCAGCTTGCAGCGTTTCCTGTTTCATTTGTGCCATTCCAACCACGAATTTGTGCTGGCGGAAACGAACCGTAGGTTTCATGATAATTGTGCAATGCCAGACCCAGTTGCTTTAAATTATTTTTGCACTGAGTTCGACGTGCGGCTTCCCGTGCCTGTTGCACTGCAGGCAATAGTAAAGCAATTAAAATGGCGATAATCGCAATCACTACTAACAACTCAATCAGCGTAAATCCGCGCCTCTGTAAAGGATTTAATTTCACGTTCCTGCTCCTTAGAAAAAAGAATAAGAAATGACAGTCGCAACTAAGCAGCTCGCGATAGAAATGAGCTGCTATATTCCATCGATAAAAAGAGCTCTTGAACGAACTCATTGATAGATGATTGAAGTGGGATCCAATTTGAGAGTATTTGTGCCTGCTGCTTAGGAATTAAGCCGGATTAATACATTCGTGCATTAATATACAAACGATTAATGGGCAGTTTACAGAGGTCTCCTTTACGATGTCAACAGTCCATACTGGAAATCATGAAATTGGTCATACGGACACCGAAACCTAGGTATTTTCCCCTATTCTTAGCATAAGGGGAGGCTGGCCCGATCTGAAATTGCCAGGTCATCACCATTGGTTGTAGAAGTGAAGGACCGAACAGCATTTAAAATGAGTTCGGGCGTCTTCGGAAATATCTTCAACAGCGCCATAGCAAAGACGTGAGCGGCGATTTCAACTTTTGCTCAGAGGCAGAATGCGAGGAACTGCCGAGCAAGTGTCGCCTGCGTCACCAAGATTTTATGCAACAAGGGCAGATCTCAAGAGAGACCTGCCCTTGTTAGAGACCAGGGACTAGTGCAATTCGTACTTTTAATGACTGACTTCAGTAATTAAAACCATTTCTCAATGCAGACGGTCAGGCATGGGGGTTCTTTGAATGAAATGCGAAACTACTTTGATTTCAATTCAAACTTGAATGGTTCATTTGTTTTTCCCACAGTCGCTGTCACTGGAGACTGACTCAGATCGTTATAAATTTCCGGGAGTTGATTCACAGCGCCGACATCAGCCGCCATTTGATCATTTCCAATGGGGCTCCCATCGGGTTTCACCAGACGAGTAAACAATACACGATAGGTTCCTTCTGAAACACCTTCGCGTTGGTCACGATCTTTAAGTGTAAAGTTTCCAGACTCATCCGTGGCACCAAATCCACCATTGCCTTTCGTCGCTTTCTCTGGAAAAAAAGTGACTGAAACAGCAGGTAAGGCCTTTCCATCCACTAATACCATACCACTCACGGGATAGACCTCTAGTGTATTTTCGACAGCAGCACCACCGCAACCCACCAAACAAAAAAGCAAACAGCTTAAGAGGGATCGATTATAACGCATTGAATTAATATCCTGTCCTACCAGATAAATCAAAAAATGAATGCAGACTTGAAGATCGGAAAAATAGAAACGGGCCACGGGTGCAGCCAGATCACCCGTGGTCCTCGCGGTACCTCAACAACGCCCCTCAATCAGAGTTTAGAATTCTCCAATTGGATTTCCATCTGAAATGTAGGCTAGGTTATTGCGAGTCGTTGCATCAATATTTTCGCTAATGAATCTGACCGCACCATCGCCCATTAAGACATGAGCGCCACCTGTGTGTAAGCTACCGACTGTAGACCAGTCACCGAGTCTTCCCGGACCTGTAGCACGTTGAAATGGCGGTGAATCCCAGGAACAACAAGGCCACCAGTTAATGCCACGTGAGTAGGTTAAATCAACACCATTTCCTACCCATTTGGAATAACCCCAGGTTTGCGAAACTCCATTATAGGTCCAACGCAGAGTTTCGCCGATCGCAACGGTATTGCTCATCCCGTCTTTGACATCCCTGATCCTACTGCAGGAATCGAATCCAAACATTCGGCGGCTCGACCGTGAATCTCGATCCCAAATGGGGGCACTGCTGGAAGCACGTCTGACACTAAAATCATAGTTTGTATAAGCTCCCGTTTGTGTGGAGGTTCCACTTGCTACAGAATAGTTTGCGTCAGAGGTACTGGTGTAATGTGTTTGATTGTCATCAGAAGGACACATGAATGCCGGAATGATTCGAGTGACTACCAAATCATTGGCATTTCCTGGATCCCCTGGATTCAAACCACCGGGAACGGTCTTACCATTTAATCGAGCCGTACTGGCAGCCAGGCTGAAATTAAACTGATTGTATAAAGGGGCCTGATCAATATAAGGCAATACTAACAACCATCCTTTATGATTAAGGGCTGTTGTATGATTGGCCGAATCCCCAGTGATACTGGAACTGTGGGATATTGCATACGGGAAAGCAGAATGGGCATCATGGTAGTTGTGTAAAGCCAGTCCAATTTGCTTCAGATTGTTTTTACAGGTTGAACGTCTTGCTGCTTCACGTGCCTGTTGAACAGCCGGTAATAAGAGCGCAATCAAAATCGCGATAATGGCGATAACAACCAGGAGTTCAATTAATGTGAAGCCGCGTCTTTTTTCGTGTCGTTGCATCTTCCACCTCCGGAAAATATTTGAAAGAAATGAAATAAAATCACTATGACGTGTTTTGGCTCAAACAAAAGAAAACGAGCTTTTGAAACGATCTTAAAACAAATAGTGTGAAACACAGTTCTAAGAATCTAACTCAAAGACACAGTCTAAATTCGTTAGTGCCACCCACGAAGAATTTGCGGGATTCGAAATAATCACAAACAATTTAATATCTAGACTTACTAAGTAATTCAGCAAAAGACGGGATGCAAAACTATGTGTTGAAATAATCAACAACTCTAATTATGCATGTGATAATTCTTATTTGTCAACAAGATTATTAATGAATATACTTAGTTTTTAAATTAAAACACGCGTACAAATAGGTACAATAACCCACTGGCACACAGGGCCACTCATGTAGCATTCAGAATCTTCGGACTTCATAATTAGTAAGTCACTCAGCCCTGAGGACATTCCCTATTCAGCACACCTTGGTTTAATCTGGTCATGCTGGGAGCTATAATCCCATCAGCTCTGTGTTTCCGATTTAAGTGAGCTCAACAACTCTTAATATCCACTCTGAGGTTTTGATAAATGCTGGCAAAACGAATCATTCCCTGCCTTGATGTCCATGAGGGCCGCGTTGTCAAAGGGGTTAACTTTGTCAATCTGCAGGACGCCGGTGACCCCGTCGAAGTCGCTGCGCGGTATGAGGAACAAGGCGCTGATGAACTGGTTTTTCTGGATATTACTGCCAGCCACGAAGAACGCGAGATCATCCTGGATATTGTCCGGCGGACATCCGAAGTGATCTTCATGCCTCTCACTGTTGGCGGCGGGATTCGAACGCTGGAAGACATTCGCGCTTTGTTGAATGCCGGCTGTGATAAAGTTTCGATCAACTCTTCCGCGGTCAAAGATCCAGATTTGATCAAGGAAGCCGCTTTACGTTTCGGCAGTCAATGTATCGTCGTGAATATCGATCCGAAGCGGGTTCAAAAAGACGGAAAAGAATTCTGGGAAGTGCACGTCAATGGCGGACGTGTTCCCACCGGCCTGCAGGCCATCGAATGGGCTCAAAAAGTAGAAGACCTGGGCGCAGGGGAAATTGTTTTGACTTGCATGGACGCGGATGGCACCAAAGATGGTTACGACCTGCCGATGACGAAAGCTGTCGCCGAGGCCGTTACGATTCCGGTCGTGGCCAGCGGAGGCGCCGGCTGCCCCGAACACTTGTATGATGTGCTCACTGAAGGCAAAGCCAGCGCCGCATTAGCCGCCAGTATTTTTCATTATGGCACCCATCCTGTCGATGAAACAAAACAGTATTTAGCAGAACGTGGCATTCCCATTCGATTCAAAAGTTCGGTTTCCCTGACTCCGAAATAACAGGCTCACACAACCGGATTGAATGCCCAAAGAGTGACAAATTTACCCCTGTCGTGTCAAAAGGGCCTTGCATGTTCTTCCAGAGTAATCAAAATAGTAATAGCGGTCGAATTTAGACCAGTTGAACCAGCGAGGCCATCCATGTGGATCCTGCTTCCTGAATCCAGTCAGTATTTCATTTCTACTCTGCTACAGGGTCGTGTAGCCGAACAGATTATTTGATAAGTGGAGTTTGTTTATGGCGACAACCGTTCCAGCGAAAGCGAAAGATATCTCTCCTTTAACCGGGCATGCTGAAAATGAAGTCGATAAAGTATTCCGCCAGTTAATCAAGCATGGCGGTTCCGACTTGCATATGCAAGTCGGAAAAGCGCCGATCTTACGAGTGAAAGGGACCCTGCGCGAACTGCAGATGGACCCCATCGACCGGGATCAGATGATGGCACTGTTTGAACCTATGATGGATGAGCGAAACCAGAAAATTTTCGTCGATGAAGGGGGAGCCGACTTTTCTTACGTGGTGGAATACGAAGGCGTGCCCTGGCGGTTTCGTGTGAACCTGTTTATCCAGTTGGGAGTTCCCGGAATGGTCTCCCGTAAAATCGAACGCTCGATTCCCAACTTTGATGGCTTGTACCTGCCTCCCGTCATGGAATCACTTTGTAAATTCGACCAGGGCATGGTGTTGCTGGCGGGGGTCACCGGTAGTGGTAAAAGTACGACGATTGCTTCGATGTTGAACTGGGTCAATGACAACTATCGCAAACATATTCTCACGATTGAAGACCCGATCGAATTCGTTTACACCCAGAATAAATGTCTGATCAATCAACGCGAAGTCGGGATTGATGTGAAAGACTTTGAAATTGCGATGAAACATGCGGTGCGTCAGGACCCCGACATCATGCTGGTGGGCGAAATGCGTGACATGGAAACATTCTCTACCGCGATCCACGCTGCAGAAACGGGCCACCTTGTATTCGGAACGATTCACGCTTCCAATGCCCCCAGTTGTATCGGCCGTATTCTCGACTTGTTCCCGCAGGATATGCATAAAGCACTGCGAAGCAGTTTGGCGTTTAACATGCGCGCCATTGTTGCGCAAAAACTGTTGAAGACAATCGTCGATGCACCGGGTCGCGTGCCTATTATCGAAATCATGAGTTTCAACCCCACCGTGCGAAAACTAATTCTTGAAGAGCAGGATGAAAAACTGGCAGCCGCGATCCGAATTGGTAAAGATGAAGGCATGCAGCAGTTCAACGACAGCCTGAAAGGTTTCATTGACCGTGAATTTATCAGCCGCGCTGATGCATTCGAAATTTCACCAAACGTGGAAGAATTGAAAATGGTCCTTAAAGGAATCAACGTCAAAGGGGCCGCGATTCTGTAAGCGTGGTTTCTACAACCTCCGCACTCTCAAACGGGCAACGTCATCAAAAGACGTCGCCCGTTTTTTTGTGATAGATCGTTCAAGCTGTGAACTTGAAATGGAGCTGATTCGTTTCTGATTTGCTCCCTCTTTTTTTCAGCGAAACTGAGCCCCTTTCACATTCATCTGCAAGCTGTAAACTTTATTTGCGCAAGTGAAATACAAGGTTTTTCCATCTGCTCCGCCGAACGTCACATTCGAGCAGAATTCTGGAATCGGAATTAAACCCAGCGACTTCCCCGAGGGACTGGCAACCCAGACGCCTCCCCGCCCTGACAGATACAGATTCCCATTCGCATCGATGCTCATGCCATCCGGGGAATCCTTTCGCTGCGTATCGGGGTTGAAAAAGATTTCCCCGGTCCCTACCGTCCCATCCTTTTTGATCGAATAACTCCGCCAGAGTTTTTCGTGACTGTCACCCACATAAAGCGTCTTTCCATCGTTGGCGGCGATCACGCCGTTGGGGACCGGCATCTCGGTGATGATTTTCTTAACGGCCCCATCAATTGTCTTCACATAAACGGCGCTTGTTTTGCGATTCTTGAAATCAGGATCGGTGAAATAAATATTCCCATTGGGAGTCTGACACACATCATTCGGCTGATTCCACTGGGGATTCTGAGCCACGATAATCGTGTCACTCGGACCGGAATCGCCGAAGCCGTAATTCATTACATGTTGACCATAGGCCTGCGCACCAAGCATACGCCCTTCATTGGAGAGATACGTTCCATTGATGCCTTTCGTCTGATCAAGCCAGATGCTGGCTTGCCCTCGCTCGTCCAAACGCAAGATTTTGGTGTCTTTATCGACAAACGAAGTAAAGTAGAGCTTCTGTCCCACAGGGTCCCAGATCGGGCCTTCAAAAAATGCTTTGGCCGCATACTCTTCCTGCAGTTTGGCGTTCTCTGCCACAGTCGGCGGCAAGGGATGTATTTCTGGCTTCTGCTCCTGACCAAAGGCCCCGGGAGAGCAAATAGACAAATAAATCATGGCGAAGGTAATCGCAGAGTGTTTTAACATCGGAAATGATCCTGATTTTGAACGAATAATGGAAAAGTTCGTTTTGTGATTGCGGATAACGCCTTCCCTTATCGTAAAGAAAGGAAGTAGCCAATAGCTACCATCGAGTTCCGTTTTTCCGTCTCAGCACGCAAGAGACAGGCCGGAACAATCAAAGAAACCAACAGGGAATCAGGGCTTGATCCTTGATTTTGCCACACGCTCTCTACAGACTAAGAATAAGATTCTGAATTTACTTTATAAAATAGCTCGGAATCGTCTTACCAGAAATATCATACAAAATCCCCACCTGTTTATCTGAAAAAGATTCTCTGAATCATAGAAATAAAGGATCGAGAACAATGAACCAGCGATTGTTCTTTTTGGCGACGATCACACTCACAATGACTTCATTGGCCGTAGCCCAGGCTGCGCCACCAGTGCCCCCTCCGAACAATACCGGCGGTGAATTCTTCAGCCCCGCCGACTCGTTGAAACAATTCACAGTACCCGCTGATCTTAAAATCGAGCAGGTACTTGCCGAACCCTTTGTGAAGCAACCCATCTTTCAGAATTTCGATGAACGCGGCCGCATGTGGGTCATCAACTATCTGCAGTATCCTTACCCCGAAGGTTTAAGGATTCTAAGCAAGGATAAACACCACCGCTCTGTTTATGACAAAGTACCACTGCCTCCGCCGCATCACGAAAAAGGGGCAGATAAAATAACGATTCACGAAGATACCAACGGCGATGGCAAATATGACAAGCATAAAACATTCGTTGATGGATTGAACATTGCCTCTTCGTTTGTCAAAGGGCGTGGCGGCGTCTGGGTATTGAATCCTCCCTATCTACTATTCTATCCGGACAAAGACAATGACGACGTTCCTGATGGCGATCCTGTCGTGCATCTCGAAGGGTTCGGCATGGAAGATACGCACTCGGTGGTCAACAGCCTGCGCTGGGGACCGGATGGCTGGTTGTATTCATCACAGGGAAGCACTGTCTCCGGTAAAGTAAAAAAACCGGGGCAGAAAGACAGTGAAGCCATCCAATCGCTTGGTCAGTTGATCTGGCGCTATCATCCTGAAAAGAAAATTTACGAAGTCTTCGCCGAGGGGGGCGGAAATGCGTTCGGTGTCGAGTTTGATAATAAAGGACGACTCTATTCTGGACACAACGGCGGGAACACACGCGGATTTCACTACACGCAAGGTAGCTACTACCAGAAAGGCTTTGGCAAGCACGGCCCGCTTTCCAATCCGTATGCCTTTGGTTATTTCCCGGCGATGAAACACGCCAAGGTTCCACGCTTCACACATAACTTCATCATCTATGAAGCAGATACGCTCCCCAAAAAATATTGGGGGCACCTGTTTGGTATCGAACCGCTGCAGGGCCGCGTGGTCGAAAGTAAACTTACCGCAAACGGTTCTTCCTATCAAACCGAAGACCTGCAGCGACCGGTGGCGACAACCGACAAACGATTTCGGCCCGTCGATATCAAGGTCGGCCCCGATGGCGCGATTTATTTTTGTGACATGTACGAACATCAAATCGCTCACGGACAACACTACGCAGGTCAGGTGGAAAAAGAGGACGGTCGTATCTATCGCATCACAGCCAAAGATGCGAAACCAGTCGCGCCCTTTGATCTGGGGAAGAAATCTTCGTTGGAATTAATCGCAGTTCTCGACCACCCTAACAAATGGTACCGTCAGCAAGCCTTGCGGTTATTCGGCGATCGTAAAGATGCGTCAGTCATTCCGGCTTTGAAACAAAAACTGTTTACCTCAGAGGGGCAATCGGCGCTGGAAGCACTCTGGGCGCTAAATCTGAGTGGCGGCCTGGATGAAACTGCAGCAGAGAAAGCACTACAGCATCAAGATCCATTCGTTCGTGCCTGGACCATCAGACTGTTGTGTGATGAAAACCGGGTGCCTGCAAAAATCGGGCAGCAACTGATCGACCTCGCGTCAAAAGAACCGCACGTGCAGGTTCGCAGCCAGCTCGCCAGTTCCTCGAAACGTATTTCAGCAGAAATCGGTCTGCCGATCGCCTTTAATCTGTTAAGCCGCTCCGAAGATCTTGACGACGTACATCTGCCGCTAATTCTCTGGTGGTCACTGGAAAAACGGGCCGATAAAAACCGCGACGCATTACTGGCCTATTTTTCGAAAGCAGAAGTCTGGCAGTATCCGATCGTCGAAAAATACATCCTGGAACGTATCATGCGGCGGTATGCCTCAACGGGTTCTCGAAACGACCTGATGGTCTGCGCCAGGCTTCTGGAATTAGCACCCGAAAAATCGCATGCGGAAATCCTGATGTCCGGTTTTGAGACGGCGATGAAGGGTCGCTCCCAAGCCAGTTTCCCCCAGGAACTGATCACGGCGATGTCTAAATATGGTGGTCAGTCCATGTCCCTGGGAATTCGTCAAGGCGACAAAACAGCCATCGCCAAAGCACTCAAAATCGTCGCCGATACCAAAGCCGACAATCAAAAACGACTGGACCTGATTCAGATCCTCGGTGAAGTGAAAGTCCCCGCGTGTGTGCCGGTGCTGTTGGAGATCATTCAAAACTCCAGCGACCTGCAAATGCAGATTGCCTCCATCAATGCCCTGCAGCAATACCCGGATGCGACCATCGGCAAAGTGATCAGTACCCAGTATCCGGATATGTCAGACGATTTACGGAGTGCTGCCCAGACACTAGTGTCGATTCGGAAACCGTGGTCGCTTGAATTTCTGACGTCCATCGATTCCGGAAAAATCAATAAAGATACAGTCTCGATTGAAACAGCACGGAAGATGACCGTTTACAGTGATGAAGGTATCGTAGATCTGATCGCGAAACACTTCGGCTCCATCGCCGGTGCCACCACGGAAGAAATGCAAAAGCAGATCGCCACCAATCAAAAACTGCTGCAAAACAGTAAAGAAGAGCCAGACCGTTATGCGGGAGAAAAACTCTTCCAGAAGAGCTGTGGCAAATGCCATAAACTATTCGGCGAAGGGGGAGAAATTGGCCCCGACCTGACCGCCTTCAAACGCGATGATGTAAATCGGATGCTGGTAAATATTGTGAATCCCTCTGCAGAGATCCGCGAAGGATTTGAAACGTTCCTCATCATCACTGAGGATGGGCGAACCGTCAACGGATTCCTGGCTGACCAGGACAACAATGTGATTGTGATCCGCAGTGCCGACGGCCAGAGTATCACCGTCGAACGTAATAACATCGACGAAATGCTGCCTCAGAAGAAATCGTTGATGCCAGAGGGTCTGCTCGACAAACTCTCTGAAAAAGAAGTCCGCGACCTGTTCAGCTACCTGAGGAGTTCACAGCCTCTGCCGTAAGCATTTTTGATCTGATGCTAAACGGCGATTGAGAAAACAGGACAACTTGCTAGAATTGAGGCCGGCTTTCAAAACCATTTGAGGGCCGGCTCTTTTTACTTTTCCACATGGCAACTCTAGCAGAGACAGGAAATAAACCAATGTCCGGGTTTCGAACCGAACGTGATTCAATGGGTGAAGTGCAGGTTCCAGCAGACGCCTACTACGGCGCACAAACACAACGGGCTGTCGAGAATTTTCAAATCTCCGGCAATACGCTGCCCCCCAGCCTGATTCATGCAATGGGACAGGTCAAGCTGGCGGCCGCTCATGCCAATCGTGATCTTGGAAAACTGGCGGGCACTGGTAAAAATCCGCTCAATGAAACTCAAATCAAAGCGCTGATCTCATCTGCGACTGAAGTGGCTGAAGGCAAATATGACGACCAGTTCCCGATTGACGTCTACCAGACGGGCTCGGGAACCTCGAGCAATATGAATGTGAACGAAGTCATCAGTAATCGTGCGATTGAGATTTTGGGAGAAGACCGCTTTGCTCCCGAAAAGTCAGTACATCCAAACGACCACGTCAATATGGGCCAAAGCACCAACGATACCTTTCCGACGGCCATTCATGTCGCCGTCGCTTCCAGTATTCACAATCATTTGATCCCGGGACTCGAAAAGTTTGCCGCCAGTCTGGCACAAAAAGCCAAAGAGTGGGACCAGATTATTAAAATCGGTCGTACTCATCTGGCTGATGCGACTCCGCTCCGACTGGGACAGGAATTCGGCGGCTTTGCCCGTCAACTGGAACTCTGTGTGGATCGCGCGAAGCGAGCTGCCTCTGCCGTATATGAATTACCCGTAGGAGGCACCGCAGTCGGCTCGGGTATTAATACCCATCCAGAATTTGGTCACCGCGTGAGTGTAGAACTCGCAAAACTGACGGGCATTGCTTTCGTCGAAGCGGCCAATCACTTTGAAGCCAATGCTCAACGAGACGGTCTGGTGGAATGCCATGCCGAACTGAAAACGATCGCGACTACGCTGTTCAATGTTTCTAACAATATCCGCTGGCTCGGATCAGGTCCTCGCTGTGGTTTTTATGAAGTCAAAATCCCTGACCTGCAACCCGGCAGCTCTATCATGCCTGGTAAAGTGAATCCGGTGATGTGCGAAAGTATGATGCAGGCGAGCACCCGCGTGATGGGCAACGACCAGACCATGACCATGTCTGGAGCCGCAGGCGGACAATTCCAATTGAATATCATGATGCCCCTCATGGGATTCGCGGCTCTGGAAAGTATTCATCTGCTCGCCAATTCCAGCAATGAATTTGTGAGACTCTGCTGTGACAACATGGAGCCAAACAAAGAAGCCTGCAATGCGGCCGTTGAAAACAGCCTGTCGATGGTGACCAGCCTGAACCCGCATATTGGTTACGAGAAAGCCTCGGCGCTTGCCAAAAAAGCGTTCAAGTCAGGCAAGACAATTCGTGAACTGTGTACCGAGCAAAAAATCCTGCCTGAGGAAGTCCTCAAGGAAGCGCTCGACCCAATGAGTATGACAGAACCACAGGCCTGAGACGAAATTCTCAGACGAAATTCAGGACATACGACCATTCAGGAGAACGCTGGAAGCCATTTCCAGCGATTCTCCGGTCAGTCCTGCTTCTTCCATCTGACGGATGGCGGCTTGAATGTCATATTCCTTTCGCTTCAGTGTGACTTTTCCGTCTTCGATAATGGCGTAAGAACAACGAGGATCTCCATCCCGAGGCTGCCCGACACTTCCCGGATTGACCACATGCTTCTCACCAAGATCAAGGTGAAAGGGAACATGGGTATGGCCGACACAAATAAAATCAGCATTGATGCCCTGCAACCGTATTTTCCAGGCAGCTTCATTATCGGTGAGATATTCATCCAGGGGATCACGGGGCGTTCCATGCACCAGATAGAATGTTGTGCCTTCGATGGTGATCTGCTGCGAAATTGGTAGCCGCGCCAGATATTTCATTCTGACGCGATCCAGTAGCTTCCAATGCAGAGGCCGCGTCACGCAGGCCAGCCTGCGAAATCCGGTTGTCCCTTTGGCCTCCACGCGCTGGGCCACCGCATGATCGTGATTCCCTCTTACACAGGCTTTCGCATTCTGCTTGACCCATTCAATGCAGGGTAATGGATTCGTACCGTAATCGACCAGATCACCGATACAGAGGCAGTAATCAAACTCTTCCTGGATCGCAGAAAGCGCCGCCCAGTTTGAATGAATATCCGATATCACAAGCACACGCATACACTCTTGCCCTGATTTCTGTCTGCTCCCGGAACGGGTAGCGAGAACCATTCTTATCCTGTTGTTGTATAATCACTTAGATTGTATGAAACATCCCCACCATTTGGAAACCATATTGGAAATACTATGACTCATGCGATTCCTGTTACGCAAAAACTGACTCAGAAGCAGACAGGAATAATCATCTATAGACTCATTTTTCCAGAAGTGCTAGACTCCCGCCACATGTCTGAGGCAGCTCAACATCACCACTACTAATACAGTCTATTTTGAGGTCGTTTTCCCAACAGGATGTCGGGAGAAACAGCGCTTCTTCACTCTAATTCAAACCATCCGGTTCGGACGCTTTCAGAAGGGATACTGATATGCGGACCCTGCAACTGTTCAAAAAAAGTCTGATCATCACATTCGCAATCGTCGTCTGCATGACGGCAGTTTTGCCGGAAGCAGACGCCAGAATTGAAGCCGTCAAAGGTAAGAAATACAAACTCACCAAACGGCACGGCCCCTGGATGATCATGGTCGCCAGTCTGCGAGACATTCCTGAAAGTCGACGTTCAAAAGGCTTGAGCGCCCAGGATGCAGCCGATGAATTGGTTTACGAACTCCGTAAACGAGGCATTCCTGCTTACACGTTTAGCCAGGACTCAGTCATTCAACGATTTAATACACTGGACCGTCTGGGGCGAGAAGAACGCCGCAGCTATGCAGCACAACGCGCCATGATTTCCGTGATCGCGGGCAATTACTCCGACAATGAGGACAAGGTCGCCCAAAAGACATTGAAATATGTCAAAAACTTCCACCCTAAAGTGCTGACCGAAAACGGCGTCTATAAAAAAACACCCGGACAACCAGGTCCCTTAAGTGGCGCGTTTCTCACTATCAACCCGCAACTCTCTCCACAGGAAGTCGCGCAAAGAAAACAAGATCCGCTGATCGTCAAGCTGAACTCCGGAATTGAATATTCTCTGCTGAAGAACAAAGGAAAATATTCTCTGGTGATCGCATCATTTTATGGTAACTCCGTTACTAAGACCGCGACATCTCGATTCCAGAACGCCTCCAGCAACTTGAAAGTCAGCAACAGTCTGGATCAGGCAGCAGAAAATGCCTGGACTCTGGCGAAAGCATTACGCAACGCGAAAAGTTATGGCTTCCCAGCCGGGAGCCCGCGAAATATCGACGCTTATGTCTTGCATGAAAAATACCGCTCTATCGTAGCCGTCGGTTCCTTTGATTCGACAGATGATCCTCGGCTTGCCGAATATGCCAAGCTGTTTGGTGCAAAATTGAAACCGCATCCGGAATCGGGCGTGGAAACGATGACCGCTGAATACTTCGTAATTCCCGGTAAAACGCGGCAGTCACCACCGGCCGCATCGTGGGTATTTGATCCCAAACCAACTTTGATGCAAACCCCCAAATCCAGATAAACCAAAGCCGGCTGAACCAGATACTTATGGTTGCCTTCCCTCTGTCAATCGGGCCTGTTACAGTGCCTGAAGTCGGGAAGGCTTCTTTTTTGCGCGAGAGCGCCGCCTGCTTTGACTCGGTATTTTTGTTATCAGTTCTCTAGAAATTCCACGCGCTCATGTCACAACACCCCGTCATTGTTCTGGCCAGTCGTAATCAAAATAAAGCAGGCGAAATTTCGGAGCTACTTAGTCCACATGGCATCCAGATTCAAAGTGTAGCCGACTATCCTGAAGCGACTGAAGTCGTGGAAGATGGCACTAGCTTCGCAGAGAACGCAGCGAAAAAAGCATCAGAGACCGCACGCACGATTTCTCAATGGACGATTGGCGAAGACAGTGGCTTGATGATCGACGCTTTGGACGGTGCACCGGGAATTTATTCCGCCCGCTTCAGTGGTGCAGATGCCACCGATGAGCAGAATAACGCCAAGATGATTCAAGAGCTGGAAAACGTTCCCCTGGCACAGCGGACCGCCGCTTATGTCTGTAATGTTGCACTCTCGAATCCAGTAGGCGAGATCTGCCTGCAGGTGGAAGCCCGCTGCCGAGGTCGCATGACCGAATCACCGCGCGGCCAGAACGGATTTGGTTACGACCCCTATTTCGAGATCATTGAGCTGCATAAAACATTCGGTGAATTAGCACCGATTGTCAAACAGCATCTCAGCCACCGCGCACGAGCCTTTGAACGATTCATCCCGCAGCTGGTCGATCTGTTCCAGCGCGAGTGTCTAACGAGCTAAAAAGAGCGGCTTGCTTTCTCTTTTGAAGCGGGTTTGGCTGGTGCTCCCGCGGCGGCTCCCTGTCCTCGGCGTGTCGCATAACGAATCGGAAACGAAGGCCAGATGCTGTTTTGCTGCTGCGGAACAGAATATTCGGGGCCGTCAAAAATATGCCCCATCGCACCATTACGCATCGATTTTTCAGAAACATATTGTGTGAAACCCAGCCATTGACGATCAGGGGCGACGGCTCCAAAAAAGTTATCGCGTTCAGGAGTGAACCCGGCAAATTCACGCGGCAAAGGAGCCGTGTGTAACGCGGTCAGCAAAAATGCCATCGCAATGTAACCGGTCATCGCTGCAAATCCCCAGCGTGCCAATTCATGGACCAGCGGATGGACCTGCATATAAGTCGGCGCAATCCGAACCGTGATTTCGCGAAAGAGAAAAATAAATCCCACAAACAGGCCAACCAGCGCAATGCTATCCCAACGCAGGCGCCAGGCGCCAGAATCGGCAACATTGTCGGTCAAAAACGTTGCCAGCGGTTCGAAATAGTTCATCGCCAGCAACCCGGCGAGCAGCACAGAGACAAAGATAAACGCGGCGCCCCAGGCCCCTTCACTGGCAACACACCAGGTCACAATCCCTAAGATTGCCAGTAACAAAATGTCGATCATAGTCGATGTCCAGAATGAATCAGATCAAATACAAAATAGTTTATAACTCAATGAAAACCAGCTCAGATGTAAGATGACTCTTACGCGATTTCACTTCACAACCCGCAATAATTCGTCGATGGAAGTAACCCCTTTGACCACCAGCCGCAGACCTTCCTCTTTCATATACAGCATGCCGTTCTTTCGTGCCTGCGCCTTGAGCTGCGACATCCCGGTTGTATCGCGAATCATATCGCGCATCCGCTCGTTAAAGTCCAGCAGTTCGACAACACTGATCCGGCCCTTATATCCCAAGCCACCACAAGTGGGGCAGACAATTTCCGGATTTTTAGGCTGCCTGTAGAAACATTTCACCTTCTCGGGAGGCAGGTTCGCTTTCTTCAAAAACTCCGGATTCGGCTGATATGCTTCCTTACATTCAGGACACAGCCGCCGGGCCAGTCGTTGTGCCAGAAGCGCCGAAAGCGAACTGGCCAGCATAAACGCCTCAACTTCCAGGTCAAGCAACCGATACAAGGCGGTAAACGTATCGTTGGCATGGATCGTCGAGAACACCATATGACCGGTATTCGCTGCCTGACAGGCGATGCGTGCTGTCTCGGCATCGCGAATTTCGCCGATCATGACCACATCCGGGTCTTGACGTAAAATGCTTCTTAAAGACTCGGCAAATGTCTGGCCAGCCTTCTGGTTGATCTCAATCTGGGAAACATTATCAATCCGATATTCGACCGGATCTTCAACGGTGATGATATTCCGCTGATAAGGGTCGATCTCATGCAAAGCAGCAAACAGCGTGGTTGATTTACCGGCACCCGTCGGACCACAGCATAAAAACAGACCGTGCGGCTGTTTGACAATCGAACAGAGCTTGTCGACCAGTTGTTTTCGAATTCCCAGTTCTGACAATGAAGCAATCGAATTCGTCTGGTCCAAAATACGCAAACTCATTTTCTCACCGTGCCGGGTCCCCTGACTGGCAAGACGAAAATCAATTTCGCGATCGGGCATAATGGCGCGGAAACTGCCGTCCTGTGGACGACGCTTCTCGGTAATATCCATCGCACCAAGCACTTTGAGAATATTCAGTACCGCGTCACCAATCGAACGGTCAAATCCTTCTGTGGGGTACATCACACCGTCAATACGCAGCCGCACACCCACTTCATCCTCTTTAGGCTCCAGATGCACGTCAGTCGCACGACGCATGACTGCATCATAAACCAGTTCCTTGGCTGCCAGAAAACCACGTGAATTTTCAACCCGACGAGAACTTGAAGGATCATCTCCTCGCCCCGTCGACGATTTGCCAATAAAGCGGATATCAGGGCCGACCGCCGCCTGCTGTGTCTTCGTGCCTCCTATCCGAATTCCCATACGGGCCAGATAACGCAGGGTTAAATTCTGAATATGATCAGGCGTCATCACCCGGCTCGAAGCAGGGACCTTGGCATTCCGCTCACGAATATACATCCCCAGCGGCGTGCCATATGCCAACATCAGAACAAAAAAGCCAAGCAAAAAGCTGGGCATGCAGAAGACAAACAGAAAACCAAGCCCACCAGCAACTAAAACGATGGAACTCCAGAACTCAGTATCGGTTTTCAAACCACGACTGTCTTCATCAACCCAATACGATGTTTTTGCCCAGAGGAGAAACAACAAAACCACCAGCAGAAGTTTCCAGAAATGAAGATAAAACCCCTGTGAGCTGGCAAAACGGTGATCATTGCCGCGATAAAAGGGGACCGGTAGCGGCGGATATTCTCCTGCATTCGAAACAGCGACAACGCGATTCGTCTCTTGAGTCTCGCGGCCGCCATCTGGATCAGGTCGTTGCGCTTGGATATCTGCTGAGAATCCCATAATGCAGAGCATTACGAAAAGACACGCCCAGAAAAATTTCACGCTGTTGTTCCTCAAAATGGAGCTGATTCATCAAATGAATTGACCGAAGTGTCAGACTCAGGCCTGTTTAAAATGTGATACGATAAGGACTTGAATTTAGTCTATATTCTAACGGGAAGAAACGGCTTTCTCTATTTTTAATCAGAGAGAATCGACTTTTCCCCTGTTTATCCCATTTTCCGAAACAGAACAATACAAGTATATACTACAAAGTGTAACGGCAGGAATCCAGAAATGGATCACCGAAATTCAGCACAGGCAACAGGGATTTCGAAAATAGTCCGTACACAATTTGCACTTGACCGCCCCACGCCACCCGCGATAACCCCTGTTGTGTGTCGCGCGCGAGAAGACTGCTGGTTCAGGTGAAGAACTGAAACCAGTCTCAAACTCACCTGACAAAACCCGCTTGTTTCAGAGCGTTTTTTCAAAATGAAACGCTTCATTTTTATGCGGGTCGACACACATCCGCGCATTCCCGACACCGTCAGGTCAACTCCCCGCCCGATCAGACACAGGCTCAACCACAGTCCGCACCACATCAAAACCTGCTTTCCTCTTGACGCCCCCACGCCCCAGACGATGATCTGCATCACAAATATTGCATTTGCATTCCAACCATGGGTAGGCCCGGATGCACATCCGGGCCGAGCGCAGCGAGCAGGAAACTGACAGATCGACTTACAAAAACAGAACATGAATTCATCCACAAAAATAGTCGGGACGGAACCCACTTGTCCGCCCGCAGTTAGCGGGTCACCTACCACAAACTGAGCGGCTCGGCACGAGTGGAGTGTTATTTTTCAAATTTGGGTTGATAGATATCACGAGAGTGCGACAACGGAGCACGTAAACAACACCCCCAACCCTCAATTTCTAGCTTGACAAAGCACGAGCCGCCGTTAAGACTTCAAATCACAAGGCAAATCATACCCCATCGCCACGAACAACCCGAGCTGAATTTCCGGCAGTAGTGAAGAACAACAATCCCGAATGGCATCCGTGTCCCTTTCCACTATCAGGTCTTAGTATTTCAATTAACCAGGGTTGCGCTGAGAGGAAAGAAAGAATTGTCAGGAACTTTTTCCCTTCGTGCTATAATAGCACTGCGGCAGTGTCATTCGTGTTGGGGACCTTTTCAGCCGGTACCTCAAACGGAACAACAATCTGAGTTAAAATTACACAATGTCGAGAAAACTGTTCCTTCACAAAAGAGAACTAAAATTATTTTCTGTTTGACTTGATCTCTGTTCAAGTTTGCTGTGACGTCTCTCAAGCCGCTTGGGACGAGTATCATACAGCAAAGAATGCGATAGAATATTTTGCTGATGAACTCTAATTCACAGGAGAGCGACACTTATGGGAACGATCTTAATCATTATCTTGATCCTGATGTTACTGGGGGTCATTCCCACCTGGGGACACAGCCGCAACTGGGGTTATGCTCCCAGTAGTGGGCTCGGGTTGGTGTTGATCATCATCATCATTCTGGTGCTGTTAGGCCGCCTGTGATCGCTGGACAGAAAAAGGTGCCGGAACCGTTTTCTGTTTTTCGAGGCCTGCCTCGCGGTTTGATGGTGCTTTCCAGGTCCAGTTGTTTGACAGTTTGCACGGTCCATGCATCATCACCGAATGGTGAGCCGCGCTGGATGCTGCGTGCCAAAGCCTGTTCTTCTCGGTCGGTCAGTCGCTGACTGACATGTTCGGCCCATCCCGCATCCGTGACATGGTCTGACAACTCCCGCATCACATAGCGCCTCGGAAATCCGTCGCCATGTGGAGATTGATTCCTCCAACCTGGCGCGGCCTCTTTGCTGTTTCCATTCTGTGATAAACTCGCCAATCTAGGGCGTTAATTCTGCGTGCCCGCCCACTGCGTCATAAAGTGTTGCTAGGTTTTTAGTAAGACTTCTGGTATTCAGTACAATCGAATGTTATACAAATAACTTTCTGTGACTATCTGTTTACTTTTTTTCCCTGCGGATATCTCGATCGGTATTCGCGATCCTGGAATGAAGTCTCTTGAGATGATTCCTCGTCAATCAGTTCTCCAGGCGCTGACGGCCTTGTCTCAATCGTTGCAGTACGCGCATGACTCGGGTGTCGATGTGTGGCAGTTTGCTATTGAACATGAGGTTCTTCGAGAGATGGGATTAACGGTGAGCGACATTCGCTGGTTGATCCACAAAAAGTTCGTCATTCATCGTAAGGAGATTACTGCTCCTGGTGATCCGACACGTTCATTCTCTCGGTTAAGCGTAACATCAATCACTCAGGATGCCGCCTATGTACTAACAGAAAGTGGAATCAAAATCACTCAACGCCTGATGAATGAGGAGATCGCTCCCCCAGATCTTTCCTCTCGGGAGTTGGTATCGCGGCCCCTCCCATCAGGCAATCGCAATTGCCCCACTTGGTCTGCCGATCATCGTGAACTTTGGTATGAGGAACGCCTGGTAAAACGTTTTCGCGTACCGGCCCAGAATCAGGTTTTAGTGCTGACTGTGTTCGAGGAAGAGAGTTGGCCAGAGTTTATTGATGATCCACTTCCTTCAGATCCCAAAATCGACCCTCGCCGCCGACTTCAGGCGACGGTGAAATCACTCAACCGCTGTCAGGCGGAAGGTCGGATTCGCTTCCACACTTGTGGTGGGGACAAAATCTTCTGGAGCTCGCCTGGAAACGAATAAGACGCTTGAATTTATCGACCCACAGGGGGTGATCTCGCCCTCATCGCGACTCGTTCCCACCTCAACCAAGACCTGACCAATCTCTGATCGCACGTTGCGTTCAATTCTGGCATGGTTGATAAACACTCTTGTTCATCGACGTTGACTTGTACCGTTTCGTCGTTCATTTTTAGAAGCATCCACCGGCTTCATTTTACATTTCCGAGCGAGAAGGAGATTCAGATGGGACAGTTTATCGCAGCAGCAGCCTCGGCCGTGGCTCCCGTGTTGTCCAGTGTTTTGGGGTTTATCGGAGATAATCCACAGACCATTGCCACCATGAAGAAAATGGCAGACAGTTTTACCAGCGAGGCGAATGCCGAGCAGAATGCCATGCTTGCATTGGCTGGTTTGCCAGTTTCCAGAACCCCCATTGTCATCGATTTTGCCACAGAACTGGATACTCCAGAAGATGCGAAATCGGCTGCCTCGGCGGCCCTGGATGCGGCAACCAGCTCAGTCACGAAGTATTACCAAACGCAGTTTTCCAAAGTTGCTGCACAACCGGCCGATGCTGGCTTCGCAGCAAAATTCGATGTCAATGGTGATATTTCTACCGCGATCACTCAAATGAACGACTATTTCTCTCGCAATAATATTCCCACAACCAACAACCCTGCGGCCAAGATGGCTCAAACCATCAAGGCTCAGATGAAAGCCCGGCAAGGTATCACAGGAAAGAGTGCTGGAAAAACTTATCTGAATAACAATCAGGCAGTTTGCTGGGCAGTGATGTATGGAGATGTCGCTGATCCCAGCGGTGAAAATGCTTTGCTTTATGGTTTTATTGCAGGGTTTGATAGCGGGTTTGGCTCCTAGTGATTTTGAGACTGTTTTGTCTGAAGACCGGTTGCCTCCCGACAGAATGCAGAGGCAATCGGTCGTTTTTCTAAGACGACAGAATCAATCATGCGCGTTGAACCAAGCGAACTTTTCACAACAGGAGGCTCCATGTGCAACTACATCTTGCTCTGCCACGGTGGATTAAACCAAGATAGAAGCTTTCATCTCGAGGATCGCCAAACGGTCATTTATCGCGGAAATTTTGGTTCACTCTTGTCGGGGGCAGCGGCACGACGTCTGGTGGCGACACTGACCAGTGATCCGACGGTGACCGATGCACAACTGAGAATAGAAATCCCCAACTATGTCAGCTCTGAAGAGGCCGAAGGGCCGGGCGATTTTCGACCAGACATCAATTTGTCCGGGGATGACAAGTTGATGTGTTTCGTGATGGACATGTCCACCGGCCGCTGGCTGAAACTGAATAGTGCATGGAGATCGCGATTGAGTGCTCTGGTAGAGGACTTGGGGGAAGAATTCACACTCAACTTACTCTGTTGTACTCTCCTTCCCGAATCCGGAGTCGACGCCCCACATCCCGATCCCAATCTACAGGTTCCCAATTGGGACATGCTCCGAAAAGTAAATTAACGCAGACAGAAAATGTGCCGGAACCGCTTTCTGCTTTTCGAGGCCTGCCTCGCGGTTTGATGGTGCTTTCCAGGTCCAGTTGTTTGACAGTTTGCACGGTCCATGCATCATCGCCGAATGGTAAGCCGCGCTGGATGCTGCGTGCCAAAGCCTGTTCAGCAATGGGTCTGGGTTGGCTGCCTCAGCTTATAGCTTGCGTTTCTGATTCATTAACTGCTCTGTTTCCATGAAGCGGTGTTTGGGCCGCTCGAACCAGTTGCGTGTTGCGGGAAAGAAAATCCAGACGAGTACAAACAGCAACATCAACACAGTCACGCTGCCGACAATCAGGTTGACGATCATTTTGAATTCTCCTGTGGGCTGTTGCTTGTCATTTTATCATTCTGGTAAAACGACCGCAGGTAACCTACTAACAAAGCTTGCTCGTCTTCGGTTAGTTTAGCGTTCCAGTGGACCATTGCAGTGCCGGGAACACCAGCTTTGAGTGCGTCAGTCGCATATTTGACCGTCGGTAATTCGTCATAGAAACTGGTTGGTCGTGGAGCGAGCGCGGCGGCTGAAATACCATCCCCTTGCCCCTTCTCGCCGTGACACAACGCACAATGTGTACGATAGAGTTTTCTCGCAGTCACGAATTCGTCAGCCGGCAATGGTTGGGGATGTTTATATTTTGGTTTGGATATTTGATTCACGAATGCGGCCAGCGCGCGTAAGTCGGATAAGGGAAGTTCGTTCCACGCAGGCATTGACGAACCCTCGATCCCATTCCACAACACGCTACTTAAATGCTTGTCAGACAGCATCACAACGGTCAAATCTTTTGGTTTCGGAAACAGACTGGCTGCTCCCGGTGCGATACTACAACCGCAGTCAGAATGACAGCCTGAGCAGTTCGCGATAAATAAATTGTGTCCATCATTTGCCAGCGATGCTCTCTCGCGATCTGACCATTGGCCGGCCAGCATCGGAGCCGGGCCCCGATCCATGGGAATCAGTGATTCATCAAAACCACCCGTATGAGCATTGCCTGCCGCGATGACTTCGCCAGTGGTCAGTTCAATCGAGGAAGTGGACTCAAGCCGACTGCGACCGAGGCCAGCGAGCACGCCGTTGCGACCAAGCGACTCCAGGTAGGCGACCAAATTGAGTGCGTCCTCAGTAGGTGCGTCGGGCGAACCTTTAAACAACCATCGATAACCTGGCATCATCGATTCAGGAACGACATAACGCGGATTGTAGAGATGCGTCAGTTGCCAGTCCGCCGGACGCCGCCGCGTTTCTCGTGCCAAGTCAGGACCAACACGTCGCGTACCCCACATTTGTGGATACTCATCCTCTGTCTCCCACGCACGACTAACGGGACCGAAACGCCGCGTATCATACTCGGTTGAGCGTACCATTTGCGTATGGCAATAAGCACAACCCTCACGTGCGTAGATCGCGCGACCGCGCAGTTCACTCTTTGTCATCGGAACGGCGAAGGCTGGTTTGGTTTGAGCAATCGTTCGAGCCAATTCTTGATTTGGCCAGACAGCTAACACTAAAAACGACATCGCAAAACAACCAATTCCGGCGACTCCTGTTAGGACGTAAGCACTCCTCAACCATGCAAACTTGCCTGCCACATCAGCCGGCACTTCTACTGGTCGCACAAGATTCACGGCTTCTACCGACTCATCCGACGTATCCTCTGCTTGGCCTGCACCAACTCGCTCACCGACGGTCATCGCCAAGCATAAACAGATAAAGCCCGCCAGTATTGGAATCGATGACAGCGTTCGCGTCATCCAGAAAATACGTGAAGCATTGACTGACTCCATCCATGTAGCCGAAGATTCCCAGAGTTGACCTTGTACGAGCCCACCGATTGTCAGGTCGATGAACATCAAAAACAAACCGATGCTCAGCAACCAGAAAGACCAGTTCGCCGCACGCGGGCTATATCGAACACCTGCCGTGTCCTTCCACACATGCAGCAACCCCCCAATCGCCACGAAGCTGGCAAAGCCAAGTAGCGCCAGATGCGAATGCGCGATGACCCAATCGGTAAAATGCACCAGTTTGTTAACCGGCATCAAAGCCTGGGCTGCTCCCTGCAAACTGACGATGAGATAAATGACGATGCCCGCCCATATGAACCGCAAAGCCACGTTCGAGGCAACCTTGCCCGCACTACCCCGCAACGAGAGTAACTGATTGGTCACGACAAGAATGACGTCCATCCCCAGATAAACCGACGCGACAATCGCACCCATTTGTGCTTCCATCGGGATCGAGGAAAAAATGTAGTGATGCGTACCATTCAGTGGATAAACAAAGAACAGCAGCCAGAATCCGATCATCGATAGAAAGTGGCTATAAATCGGCCGGCCCGTCGACGCAGGTATCACAAAATAAGCGATGCCAACAGCGAGAGGTGTGACCCACAAACCAATCGAATCATGAATCCATAATCCACTGTAACTGGCACCCCGGGCACCAGGAACGAATTCAGGAACCAGATTACCCACGGGATAAGCCAACGTGGTAAATGTGATCGCACCCAGAAAGTACCAACCAGAGACATACAAGTCAGATAGTTTTCCTCGCAGAAACGGCACCACAAACTGTAAATTGAGAAGTACAAAGCAAGCGATGACAACAATATCGACGACGATTGGAAATTCTGCCCATTCCAGTGGCTGGCTGAATCCATGCATCATCAACATCCAGCCGGGAATCACCATCACAAAATTCCAGACAACAAACATCAGCCAACCAAGCGAACGACCGCTCACCGGCTTCATTGCCAGTCGTGGCACAGCATAATAGAGAAACGCCAAAAACGCGTTACCCAACCAGCCAAAGAAAATGCCTTGAGTGTGACAATAACGCAGGCGACCCCATGTCATCACAGACGAGCCACCAAGAAACTCGGGCCAGTTAAATTTAATCGACACCGCGATGCCAAACAGCGCGGAGATGACAACCATAATCAGCGCCATATAACCGTGGGCTCGAATCAATCCATTTTCAACGCGCGGCGTTAAAAGATCGGTTGTCGATTCGTTGGGGATGATATTCATGGTCGTTGTAGTTTCTTCTGAGCAGATTCTGTTTTGCCACGAATCGAAACGAGATATTCGACAATCTTTGGTTGGTCTTTTTTGTAAACATGTCCGCCAAACGTCACGACCATTTTGTTCACGATCTCTTCCCATTTCTCCTGTGGGAAGTGTGGCTGGTCAATGACAAGACGCGGCGAATGACAGGTAATACAATTTGTCATGAACACATCGCGGTGCGGTCCCAGCGGCATAATGGGGTCAAAATGCGGCAGTCTGATTTCATCTACGGCAATCGAAGCCAGAGGAATTTTTCTAATCGTCTCTACTTCTTTATTGGATGAAATGACGGACGATTTGCTGGTCACGACCATCTCGTTACCAGGGCGAATTCCATACCACGAGATCGCGCCGGCTGTAATTGCGAGCACAATGATCAGAATCACCGTGGTTCGTTGCGCACGATGCTGCTGATGTGTCTCGGTTTGTTCAGATTTTGGTTCTGGTTCTGCCATTAATTTATCCGGTAAATACTCGGTCGTGCTAGTGCTTTGTCAAGCTAGAAATTGAGGGATGAGGGTGTTGTTTACGTGCTCCGTTGTCGCACTCTCGTAATATCGATCAACCCAATATTTAAAAATGACACTCCACTAACTTACTTCCACTGTCACTTCTTCAATCACGTTACGCATATAACCGCCGGTATTCCACTTGGACTGCATCGGCTGTGTCTCGCCCTGATTGTTGGTTGCGCGTACAAGCAAACGATAGCTGCCACGTTGGACAGGAGTCCAATTCGCACGCCAGCGACGAAACGAGTAACGCCCCAAGTCGGCTTCGAGAGCAGACGCGGTCCACGTCTTCCCTCCATCCGCTGAAAACTCTACCTGTTTGATCCCCGCCCCTGCATCAAAGGCAATCCCTTCCAATGGAACCGGCTTGCCAGCCGGAACCCGGACCATAGCGGCTTCCGGATTCGGATTCACCCACAATGACCGTACATTCATGAGGCTGATCGGGATCTTCTTCTTGGCATGATCATCCGGTTGTTCCGACCCATCTGCATTATCGGGAACGTGGTACGCCTTAGCCATCCAGTAGCCGGTGTACTTTTCAGGCAACACGTTGATTTCCCAAAGGGATTTCACCCAGTACGTCGCATACCACCCGGGCACGACTAAGCGAACCGGAAAACCGTTCAGTAGCGGCAGCGGTTTACCATTCATTTCGTATGCGACGATGACATCGGGTTGCAGCGCATGTTCGATTTCCAATGATTTGATAAAGTCGGGAGTGGCCGGAAGCGGCCCGGTATCGAGGCCGTTGAATGTCGTATCGACGGCGCCCGCTTTGACCCCCGCCCGCTGCAATAGATCTCGCACGCTAACGCCTTTCCAGCGTGCATTGCCCATCGCGCCATCAGCCCATTGACCGCCGGGGACGCGTGGTTCGAAGAATTTTCGCGAGTTGCCCGAACATTGGCAGACGGCAACCAACTCGGTCGGCTCCATCTTCCGTAACTCGTCCATCGATAATGCGAGTGGCTTATCGATATGACCGCCAATTTTCAGTCGCCAGGTTTTTAAATCGACTTTGGTCGGAATGGGCTGCAAATGCCAGCGGACAAAAAACGCTTCATTCGGTGTCAAATCTTCGGCAAAATACGCGCGCGGTGTTTCCAATTGCGGCGCACGATCATTGATCATGTGCATCGGTACTTTCTCCGGGAAGCGTGCAATCGATTGATCGAACGAAGGAGATGTGTTTTGTTCGGCTGTTTCGGATGCGCAACCGCCGGGAAGAATTCCAGCCACACCTGCGAAGCCTGCCCACTGTAGTAACTGCCGACGAGACATGCTGCCGTCTCGTTGCAAGTCGCTTGGTTTATTCATGAAAAGATCCGTATTCGTAGCGCTCTACGGGGGTTTGACAATTCAAAGAAATGCCGGATAGAAGGAGCCTCATTCCGCATTTGCCACCTTTGCTGCACAGCTTTCAAGAGACTATACTTTTTAACAGTCAATTTTGCGTACGTCAAGACGAAGGGTTTATCGCACCGTAATATTGACTTGAGACCAATAAATAGGCGTCAGGGCGACGTGTCGGGCTGAGTGGAATTCTCGATGGCACTAACGAGAGCACCGAGTTCTGGTTTCAGATGTTGCATCTTCGGATCATCCAAGAGTGAATGTAAACGGGTCAATATTTTTGAGCGACTACCCTCGGAGAGTTCGGGTATTATTTCTGGTAGTGTATTCTGCATGTACCCTACCAATCTCTTGATTTCTGAGGTGCGGTAGATCTGAGATTCTGTCAAAACTTGAAAGTGATCTTCGACCATGAGAGCGGTACCGTGTCTCATTTGTTTTAGACCATTCATGCGAACAAGGTAGGTTGGATCCCCCTTGTCAATCGTTGGTAAGAATTCGTTGAACAAGTTCAAAATCACGACACACAACCGCAGACTCGCGCCTCGAAGTTCAACGATTTCAATACCACCTACCGCGTGCTGGTCGAATGCTTCCAGATAAAGCCCCAAAATCTGACTGCTTGATTGCAGATAATTCAGTGCATCCGGAATTCGTTGATCTATTGACAGGGCAAGGTTTCGATACATGTCGAGGTTATCATCCGCCGTGAGACGTTCGAATACTTCACCTGATTTTTCACTCTGGTATCTAGGTAGGTGACTGAATTCCTGCAATGATATTCTAAGAAGTGCAGCCTCTGCTTGTTTCATCTCACTACCAGACCAAGTGTCCGCTTCGTCTGGTACCCCCATAACAATGTAGTCACCAATATATAGCGATTCATCTCTTGGAGGACGAATATCAGCTCGTGTCGTATTACTGGATTTCGATTCGTCAGGAGCTGAGTTCGCGTCAGCGGTTGTTGTTACTGGCGTGGTAGTGTCTTTGCAACCAGTCAACAAAACCAGGCACGCAACAACAAACAGATGAGGGTAAACCACTCGTGTGAGCATCGTTCTTCGCTTTCTAACTTCTATTCACGTGCATGAATGGTCCGAAGACCACAATGGTGCTCGTAGGCAAGATACTAGGAACCTTTTTCTGCTAGACTGCCACAATCATAACAAAATTAGTAGTCTGAGACAGGAATTATTCCCTGTGATATTAATATCGAAAACAGTGAAACAAAAACACCCCTGATCTGATTGCTCAGACCAAGGGTGTTTTTCACTTAAGATTAGAAGAGGCCCTCAAAGGCGGCTCAGCTTACTTGCCGTAGATCGCGGCCTGGTGCAGGTGGAATGTCCCTTTGCCTTCCAGGCCGAGTCGGACGTATTTGGCACGCGTTCCTGCAGGCAGTTCGATCGTCCATTGCGGGGCGACTTTGTCGGCTGTCCAGACTTTTTCGAAGTTGGTGCCATCGGACGAAATCCAGACGGTCAGACCTTTGGCGCGTTCCTGCAAGCCGCCCCGATTCCGTAGCCAGATGGAACGGACTTCAGAATCCTGATCCAGTCGAATGGTGACATTCGGCGAATCGGTATCCAGGTCTGAATGAAAAGCGAAATCAAACGACTCCGCGGGAACTTCCGTCAGAAACAGGTACGCGTCTTTGTTCCAGCCACCGTTCCCAAACTTACCGCCAAATTTGATCGCAGCGCCGCGCGAGATTTCATTGAATCCGTTGTGCTTCCGCAGCTTGATCGTTTTCTGCTGCGCACTGATCCAACCCTCTTTATCCTGTACCGCGGTAATCTGACGTTGCTTCGACAGATACGCGACCAGATCCAGAAATTCGATCGGGGCGATGGTTTTAATCAGGCCTTCAGGCATCGAGCTGGATTTCATCGGCTTGCGCACATCGATTTGGTCTTTCGGGATGTCGATTTTTTTCCCTTTGGCAAGTCCCAGTGAGATCGTGTCATCGGTTTCGGAGAGAATGAAGCCGGTATGCACTTCGCCCTCTTCTGTGAGAATCGCGACGGTTTCGTACCCTTTCGAAATCTTATCGTTGGGCATCAGGACGGACGTCATCATTTCAATCTTACTGACCCGCTGACCGATGTCGCTGAGATCGGGACCGAACTTTTTCCCCAGGTCACCGACCTTGTGACAGGCCGAGCAGACCTGCTTAAACACGCCTTGACCCCGATCGGCGTTGCCGCCTTGCAATTTCGCCAGTTGTCTGATGGCCGCTTTACGTTTGCTGTCTGAAGCATCTTCAGCCTCAGCAATCTGCAATGGTTTCACCGCCGCACCACCGGGACCGGTCATTTTCTTATAGTGAGCAAGATACTTCTTCGCCGCTTCAGAAGAACCAGCCAGAAAGTCCGGTTTCTTTTCTGCCGCTTCCCAGGCAGGTTTGAGTGCGTGGAGTGTGTGTTCCAGCGTGTAATCAATCCAGTAATCGCGTTTCTGGTCGGCGGCCTGCAACGCGAGTTGCGTCGCTTCAACCGAGGGGAAGAAACTCAAACCGCGAACCGCTTCCAGACGCACGCGCGGATGAGGATCGCTGATCGCTTTCGCGAGGTAGTCTTTCAGCTTCGGCTGACGATCCATTTCATTGACCAGAACGTGAATCGCAGCCGCCCGGGCACGATATTCGTCTGAAGCCAGAATCCGATCGACCAGTTTGGTATCGACCGCACGAAAACTTTCCTGAACCCACAACGCTTCGCACAACTGCATCGGATCGTTCACACCATCAACCCATTGATTGACAGCCGCCAGCACCTGCTCCCGGTCGCGATCCCAGAGTTCACGACGAACACGATAGCGTGTCCGCAATTCGTAGGTCTTCAATTGCTCCAGCAATTCCTCAATCGATTTGCCAGCCTGAGTGATCGGCTGCAACAGCGGTTTCTTTGTATTGACCAGTCGATAGACGCGACCGTGTTTGTGGTCGCGATTCGGATCACGTTGCGAATACTGCATATGACCAATCAACGCGTTACACCAGTCACCAAACCAGACGGCTCCGTCCGGACCGACTTTCGGATCCACGGGGCGAAAAATCATATCGGTTGACGAGAGTAGATCGTCAACACGTTCGCCTTCAAAGCCGGCACCTTCCTTCTGATCGCGAAGATTGAAGCGTGGCATGCCATGCATGTTGATCACGCAGGCATAGATAAACTGATCCTGCATCGCATCGGGCAGGTGCCGCGAGATTAAAAATTCGTTCCCGACGGCAGGACGCATGCCCTGGTTATCAAAGTTCGGTTCGAGTGTCCGCCGCGTATTGACTTCCAAGCCGGATAACGGACTCGTCCAGTGTTGTTTGGCGTTTGTCCCATCACCCACCATTCCATTGCCCCACTTGTCGAATACCAGGCACCACGGGTTTCCGTAGCCGGGAGTTCGGAAGTGACGAAATTTCAGGCTGCGTGGATCAAACGTGTAACAGCCGGCCGTCCCCGAGTTGCGGAAGGCGCCGCGTGGTGTTTCGAGTGTTGTAGACAGCGCCACCCCTTCGAGCATATGCAAAAGCCCGCCGTGAGAATATTCCCATGCACCGACGGTATGATGTGTGTCATCGGTCGCGATGCCGTCCACAATCTGCTCCACCACATCGGCTTTGTCGTCGCCGTCTGTATCTTTCAGAAACAGAATGCGAGGCTCATCAACCACCAGCACCCCACCGTTCCAGAATTCGAAACCGGTCGGGCAAATCAACTTGTCGTAGAACGTAATACATTTATCAGCGCGACCATCATTGTCGGTATCTTTAAAGATCAACAGGCGGTCGCTGGGTCTGCCTGCACCGGGCATCCACTGCGGATAATTCGCCATACAGGAAACCCACAAATCGCCTTTGTTATCAAAGGCAATCTGATTCGGATTGGCCAGTTCAGGGAACTCCCGCTCGGAAGCGAACAATTCGACCTTGAAGCCCTCGGGAACCGTCATCATCTTGATCGACTCTTCCGGCGTCGGATATTTCAGATCCTTGGGTTCACGCATTTCGCGAAACCCTTCGCTGCGGCTGCCAAACATCGTTTTGGGAATGAAGACTTCCCCCGTCTTCGAATCGTCCGGCTTGTTCGGCACGTCACCACCGGCGGCCATCTCCCAGATGTACCGATCGCGAACCGCCACCATCTTGCGAATCTTTTGATACTCGCCGGGAAAGGTTTCCGTATCCCATGTGCGACGACCGCCGTAGACATACCAGCCATTCAGCATTCGATAGTCTTGCGCGTGAAACCAGGACTTGTCATTCACCCATTTGCGAACCGCATCGAATTTCGACGTCCCTGTTCCCAAGGGATGCTGCGAGGTAAACAGGCTCGCGTCCAGCATTTCCCCAATCACCCGGTCGCCAGCTTCGTTGGCATGTGCGCCGTTTGAAGTAAACTGGTTGCCGGGTTCTTTTGCGAATAGAGGTTTTGTATCGGTAAACAGATCCACGAAGCGATGCCCGTCTTCTGCAGCCAGTTTTTGAATCGTGGCCGTATACGCGGCCAGATTCTTGTTTTCTTCTTCTCCCGCTGGATGAAGCGGGTCCCCCGTTGATTCAAAGGCAATCGGGCTGATCAGCACGAAACGTGGCTTGCGGCCTTCTTTCGTAAAGCGTTTGGTTTGCTCTGCGATATACGCGCGATATTTCGTGACGAATGCGTCCAGACTATCTTTCGAATCGCCGGCGAAGGATTCATTGAAACCAAAGAAACAGAAAAACGTTTCCGGCCCGTAAACTTCCAGCGGATCGTCAATCTTCGTGTAATTACTGGGACGTTGCTGAATGCCAACTTCATCTGCCGGCCAGCCGAAGTTGCGGAAAATAATCTGCTTCTCGGGATAGCGCGTCTGCATCAGCGTCTCGAAATTCCCGAACAGGTTCATCCGTTCGGCCAGCGAGTTTCCAACGGCGGCAATGCGTTCATTTTTTTTCAGTTCGAAAGGCTCAGCAGCCCTCACAGTCGAATGCAAGTTGCACAGAATGAGAGCAGCAATCACAAGACAAAGTCGCATTCCAGTATCCTTTTTAGTTCATTGATGTTCGCGTGGGGGGATCAGCATCGTGATGATCACGACACAAAGTGGCAGGCTTTTCTTGGTTTACGAAAACCAGTCCGTTGAGTATCGGCGCGAGGTAACCGTGACCGATTACCAGCTTCTTCACCATGTCATACGCCAAACTCTACAATACCGATGGATACAGGGGACCGTCAATTGCGGCTCCGCGACTGATATAAAAACAATGGTAGATTGAAGTTATGCTGTGAATACCAAACGCCGGGCTCTCAGCCGCCCTGTTACCACTAAGTCATTATTACAAATGGCCTTACGGCATTAATATCACTCTAGCTATTTCTAACTTTCTTATTTACAACTGTTTCTGACATCCTTCTTGGAAATAATTTCTTTGTCGTCGAGGTGTCACTGTTGGCTTGCCCAACAGTGAGAAAACACTATAAAACAAGGTTTAAATCATCACAGCCCGTCAAGCAGAAAAACTCCCGAAAGTGCGATCCATGATACAAACACCATTTCGACATTCTCTGATCGGACTCCTGCTACTCATCGGAATAGGAACCCCCGCTCCTGCACAGGCCGAATTAAAACTTTCGGGCATTTTCAGCGATCACATGGTGCTTCAACGCGATCAACGTCTGCCCGTCTGGGGCGGGGCTGACAAAGGGCAGACAGTCACCGTGACGTTTAACGGACAGACCGTTTCCACGACTACTGACGACAATGGCCTCTGGCAGGTGAAATTACCGCCCCTGCAACACAACAATAAAGGGCAGGAACTTTTCGTGCAAAGTAGCGAGGAGTCATTGATCATTCGTGATGTCGTCGTCGGCGATGTCTGGCACGCCAGTGGCCAGTCCAATATGGCGATGACCGTCAGATCGGTTGCTCAGAAAATCCCCGAAGCCAAACAACACATCGCAGATGCCAATTTACCCGCCATTCGATTTCGACGCATCTCTGAAAACGAAGCCGCGTCTCCACAAACTGACCTGCCGTTACGAAACGGCTGGGTCCCCTGCTCGCCCGCTTCCGCTCCGAACGTTTCGGCGGCTGCTTTCTATTTTGCTCGCAAACTACATCACGAACTGGGCATCCCGATTGGCGTCATCGACACATCGCGGGGAGGCACTCCCATCGAACCGTTCATTCCGCGTGACGCGTTTACCTCTCATCCAACATTAAAACAGGAACTGAAACTGGGAGAACAGGAAGACCTGCGCGGCATCTGGAAACTACCCGGCGGCGTGTATGCCCGCGATGCGAACTGGCTGCCGGGCCGCTTATTTCATTCGCGTCTCGCACCGATCACCGAGTTTCCCGTACGGGGACTGATCTGGTATCAGGGAGAATCCAACTGCGGCAACAGGGAAGACCCGCGCGATTATCAACATAAAATGCGGGCCTTGATTACCGGCTGGCGGAAGGCACTCGGCGATGACAGCCTGCCCGTTTATTTCGTGCAGCTTCCCGGCAGCGGCGCGGGCCCCGGCTGGCCTTACCTGCGCGAACAGCAACGACTGAGCAGTAATCTGCCACACACGGGCATGGTGGTCACCATCGATCTGCTCGACAAAGATATTCATCCCCCTAACAAAATCGACGTTGGAGACCGTCTCGCACGTTGGGCACTGGCAGAAGAATATGAAAAACCAGTTCCCTATAGTGGCCCCCTGTTCCAGCGAGCCACAATAGAAAATGAAAAAATCACCGTGCACTTTTCGTATGCAGACAGCGGCCTGATGATCGCCGTCAAAGAGGGATTACTACCACCACGCGAGACACCAGACAAAGCGTTATCCCACTTTGAACTCGCCGACGCCTCCGGTCATTGGTTTCCGGCGGAAGCGATCATCAACGGAAAAACCATCGTCGTCACCAGCAGTCAGGTACAAGATCCCGCGGCAGTACGTTACGCCTGCGCCATCGATCCGCAGCACTGCCATCTCTATAATCGCGACGGTCTGCCCGCCTCACCCTTTTGCTCAAAAGCAAAGTTCTTTCAGTACGCACCAGACTTACCGGTCGACTAACGAGCGACACCTAACAACAATAAAACACGTCCCGCATGTTCTGTCGTAGGGTGCGGCCCTATGTGGCCGCCCGCCTGGCGACATACCATTTTGTAGAACGCGCGGAATGGAACCAGAATCAACTCCGCACATCAACACGCAAACCACCTCGATACAGCGGGTGAACACGCGGGTCAACAGCCAGTTCAGGTCACTGGTCGCCTGACGCAACACGGGCTCCGAATCGAGATCAAACAGCAACCGATCCTGCGGATGCGAACCACGATGCTTACGCCGGTCAGGCATGAACTGGGCCAATCGTCAGAATAGAAATGACATCTTTGTGAACTTCGCCGCTCGGATACATCGGATTGTCAACTCATCCCAGAATCCATGTCGCGCCATGTTTCCACCGCACTACGGACACCTTTGACGAGCAAGTCGTGTCGTTCCGGTCCTACGGCTTGTTGCATCAGGCTGAAGACATCTACAACAGCCGTCACATTCTGGGCCGCTTCCGCCAGCCAGTCGCGAAGCTGCTCGGAGTCCTCGGGGGGATCATCCCAACCCTCGGGGTCATATCCCGCGAGAAACCAGGCCATGAAAGCAGCGTCCCCCAGTGGCGTATGAGCAGACTGCGGCATGTTTCTTACCAGGCTCCACCACAGATCGCCGAGGCGTCGCAAGTCGTCCACCGATTGCGCACTCTCCAGCCAGATGTGTAATTCTGCCAGTACCCTCTCTACAAACTCGACATCCGCACGTTCCGGGGGTGCTTCACTCAGGGCAGCTTCAATTACGGCTACGGCAGCAATCACCGCCGGCTCCTTCCCTAGCTCAATCAGTATGATCGCCCAGTCGGCCAGCTCTCCCGTTGGCAAGGCGCGCTCCGGGAAACACAAAGCCTCCACCAACATTGCGTCACGTTCTGTCAGTGAAAGTCCTGTCTCGAGAGGCTGAGGTGGTTGACCGAGCCTTCCCAATGCGCGGTCGATCATTTCGTAGTCCATGTGTTGCAAGATCCCAGACGTTTTAGCTAACAGAGCCGCTCGCGGCTCCGCTTTCCTGCCATTGTTATTCGACGATACTGACCATGCCGAGTGATTTGGTTTTTGCGATTAGCTCATCTGTAGAGTCAAATTTTAGTGAATTCTCAACATGCAGTACTCGGCCATTTTTGCACCACACAAGTTCTCCATATCCGTGAACGAGGGACGCCCCATTCTTCAATTCCTCAAGTTTTTTCCAGCCGGGCAGTGAGCGAAGTGGTTTGTAGCCTTGAGTAACTGGCGTGCAGTCAATGTAGCGAAATGCGAGGTCGCTCTTCGGGTATCGGGTTTTGTAGTCGCGTTCAAATTCAGCAAAACGTTTACGCTGAAAAACCATAAAAGCCCAATCGACGTGGACCAGGAAAATCGTTTCAGAGTGAGAAGTTGCCTCAGCTACAGCACGCTGCACATCCTCGGCAGTCTTAAGTTGAGAAAACGTGAATTCCTGCATTAGTTCAACAGCCTGACCCTCAGGTTCCATGCGATCACAACCCGGCAAAGCGGAAAAAGACAAGGCAAATAAAAGCACGGAATGTAGCGAACATTGCGTCATATCTTAGGCGAACACCTTGAATTAGACTGAAATATTTCGATAGAACCCATTATCGGCAGAGCTGGTGAAATTTTGTTTAACAGGATATGAATTGTCAAGCGAAATCTGAGGAAAGGGCTAAGTGAGCTGGAAAAGGCTCAGATCTCTTTGATCTCTGTTCGCTAAGACGGCTTCCTGTCCATTCACCACTGCGGACAGTTGGCGGAAAATCAGTTCCTCTTCTGTGGCGTTCGGTCTCAAGTTCGGTTTAATCAGAGCGATTGCTGTAGCACCTTGAACCGCTGGCTAGATTTTTCGAATCTCATAAGTAATTTTGCGGTGCAGTTCGTCATTTGGATTTTGCCACTCGCTGACCCGACGCACGTGGCCTGCCCTTTCCAGAGTCTCTAGATCAGAGAGCTGCCACTTCGCTGGAAATGTCGTTGATAAGTCCTGGCCGGCTACTTCAATCCAGTGATATTGCCCAAACGGAAGATACCCCAGCCACTCAGTAACGTACGTGAATTGTCGCGACGGCTCACCTGCCAGCGCAGACAGCAATTGCTTGAGGAATTCATGTTGTAGCTTTGTCAAATCCATAAAGCATCACTTGAGTTAGACTGAATGATTTCAGTAGGGGTACAATAATAGGCAGGTCTCATTAATAATGCGCCCTACTCATCCTTTTAGCTTGTCGGGTGACACCGTGGCTTGCTCAACAGTGATTACGCTTTATGGTTCAGGTCGGTTTTTCCTTGCTCGGGTGAAGGTAAGTAATTTGTTAATCTTAAAGACGAGATAATCATCGTGATTTCAATCAACATCATTTAAATGCTCTCCAATGACTGTCAAAATACAGTTGAATCAAAGTGAGTCTTCTCACTGTCGGGCAAGCCGACAGTGGCACACAACACAGTAAATACACTATAAAACAAGTGTGAAACAATAACATCTGGAAAAACACAAAAGCCCCCTGTTCAACGACACCGTCGATCAGACTTCGATCGACTCGATCTCCGATACGAACCGACCTGCATCCTTACCCACAAACGAGGAGACCACGTTGAACACGGCGTCACTGAAGCCGCCGATGTTCAGGATGTCGTCTCGTTCCGGAGCCTGCGTTGAACCGTAAGGCTGGATGTCGATACAAACCAGCTTCGGATCAACCACACCAAGCCGCCTCTGGTTCTTCACGAACGTCTGCCACTCGGCCATCACACCGGTCGAACCATAGTGGCCCGCGCCAACCCAGCTCTCGTTGTCGCTCACCAGCACACAACCGGCAAACGCGCGTTTGCTCAATCGTGCATTGGCTTCGCGGAGCGGAACCGAACAGTCGGTTCCGCCGCCGCCGAACTTCGCCAGTCGCTCTGACAGACTCAGGATTGAGTCGGACGCATCAAAGCGAACGTCGTACGCCCGGGTATCGAACGGAATCACCACGCTGTCCGGATTACGCCGCAGAATGGCCGCCGCAAACAACGCCGCCACATCCACACAGCGCATCTTGCTGACAGCACCACGGCCCTGCCAACCCGTCGCAGGCGAACTCATCGAATAGGACGTATCCAAACCGATGACCACAGGCTCCACCAACTCCGGCACATTACCGCAGGCGATCTCAGCTGCAGTATGCAGGGCTGCTTTGATCTTGTGCGGAATTTCCGACGCCACATTCAGGTACGCTGCCAGGAACTGGTACGGAAACTGCCGTGAACGACGGATTGCCTTTTCGTCCGTCAATCGTTCGGCCACGTAATCCACCAGCGCACTGTCTTTGAACACCTCGTGACGCAACAGCGTGTTAAGGTTCATCCGCAGCGCCTGCGGTCCCATCTGTCGGGCAATCGCCTTCCAGACCAACGGACCTTTGGCCGCATCGGCCAGCAGATCCCAACGCACAGACAGATCTTTCACAATCTCCGCCTGCGCTGCGTCCGTTTCTGCCTGTCGATATGCGATCAACGCCTGCACCTGTGCTGGCAGGTCAGCTTCCGTTGCAGGAGCCCACTTTTCAAGCTCCTTACCCGTCAGCCAACCAAACAGCGCACGTCGCGCATTGTCTTTTGGCGTTGGTCGCGCCATTCGCAACACATCGCGCAGACTCGGATCGTTGCCGATCGAAGCTGACAGCAACTTACCCACCGATGCCTCGTTCAGCCAGCGTTGATACGCGCGCTGCAGACTAGACGACAAACTGCTACGACCGAACTGCCCCGAACGGATCATCTGGAACATCGTGCGCAGCACGCGGCCATTGTCCACCACCCGATCGAACACACGGTGCAGCAATTCGGTATTCCGCTTCGACAGAACCACCAACAACGCCGCCGGCATATCCTTCATGAAGGCACGCTCACGCGCGTAAACCGCCAGCTGCGCCAGGAAGCGATTGTCATCGACCTGATCGATCAGTTTGTGTATCTCATCCAGCTGGCTCTGCGCGCTCGCATAGAACACGCCGTTGAAGCAGCCGGTGGCCGCCATCTGTGCCAGTGCCTGCTTCGGTGTGAACTTGTATGCCAGGCCTCCCGCTTCGTTGCGCGCGTTCGCGCGTGGCAGGTTACTTTTGCGACTGGAAAATAACGTTTTGTTGGCCATCATAGCCTCCTTTCAAAATAGGGGTCCGACGAAAACAGGATCAGTCAACGTTGACTGCAGTCGAACCATGTAAGCAGCACTCGACGAAGTAATGGGCAGAGTTTTCCCTGTGACGTCGCACGCGCGGATCACAAGGTCCGAACCAAATTGAAAAGTTAAGTGGGCCGGGCAGGATTTGAACCAGCTTTGCCATGTACTCCACTCCGGCAGTCGAGTGAGTTTTGTTAAAAAATGATCGACGAAGTTGTTGAACCAGAGTTTTTTTCCAATGCTCTGCCAATTGAGCTACAGCGTGGCATGCTTAAACAGGGAACGCTGGTGGGGCTCGAACCCACAATAGTCATGTACTCCCATTCGGCAGTCGATCCTGTTTAAAGTGACGTTGTAGTCCTCTCAGAAAGTCAATATTTCAGTTTCAAAAAAGACCGACGAAGTTGTGTACCAGAGTTTTTACGGTGCTCTAACCTTTGAGCTACGGCGCGACACGCTTTGTGAAATAGCGCCGGTGGGACTCGAACCCACAACCACCGGGATCTAAACCATGTACTCCAGTTCGGCAGTCGGTCCTGTTTGAAAGTGATCATGTTATCCCAACGAATTGTTGGATTTTTATTACAACCTTCCAACGAAGGATTTGCTCAGACACGGGTTCTTTTTTACAGAAAGATGTAGTCCGAGCCGGCAGTTGGTCGGTTTAAGACGCCAGTGGGAGTCGAACCCAGTTCCGACTGCTTTGCAGGCAGCCGCCCGACCATCAGGTTCCAGCGTCAGTGAAGTGCCCCCGTCAGGAATTGAACCTGATCTACGAGCTTCGCGGGCTCGCGTGCGAATCCGGCACACTCCAGGGACCTCATATTCTCAGTACCTCGCCAGGGAGTTGAACCCCGTCTTATGGATTAGAAGACCACCGTGCGTCCATCACACTCGCAAGGCATCCCATTATTAAGAACCAACGAAATCACAATCGCTGGCTGCCGATGAAAGACAGTGCACCATCGCCGGCGGTTCGCACCTTTCAGAAATCTTTCTGTCAGTTTCGCAGAATCAGCATGCGACGATGTCGGAAAAGGAGAGGCATAAAAAAAGGGATGAGGTAAAATCACTCACACAAGGTATCAGCGTTGTGTGCTACGGTTAGCATGTCCAATCGTGATTTCGATTCAAGTTTGAGTCTGTTTTCTCACTGTCGGGCCAGCCGACAGTGACACACGACACGGTAATTACATCTACAAAACAAGCCTTAAATGACCACACATGTAGAAACAAAAAGCCCCTGGTCCGATTTCTCAGACCAGGGGCTCGTTTCATTGACCGTCTCGAGTTTCCACTCGAATCGTCATTTATCAATCACTCACTCAAAAGATCAGCGCTGGCCAAGCGCTACAGACTTAGCTCCTTTTTTCAGAGCGGGATCAAGGTCGAATCGATCCAGATTCATCACCTTATTCCAGGCAGCTACGAAGTCATTGACAAACTTCTGCTGACCATCTTCGCTGGCATACACTTCTGCGATCGCACGCAGTTGTGAGTTCGAACCAAACACAAGATCGACGGAACTGGCAGTCCATTTGACTTGGCCCGTCTTGCTGTCCCGACCTTCGAAGAAGTGGTCACACATGGCAGACTTCTGCCACTTCGTGTTCATGTCCAACAGGTTCACAAAGAAGTCATTAGACAACGTTCCCGGTTGCTTGGTTAAGACACCCAGTCCCGGAACTCCGACATTCGTATCGAGTACCCGCATGCCGCCCACAAGCACGGCCATCTCCGGAGCAGTCAGCGTGAGCAGGTTGGATCGATCGACCAGCATCTCTGCCGCAGGTCGATCGAAATCGAGACCATGATCCTGGTAGTTACGAAATCCGTCTGCCTTTGGTTCCAGCACGGCGAAGGACGCGACGTCGGTCATTTCCTGTGATGCATCGGTGCGTCCTGGCGCGAAGGGAACCTGAACCGTGTGCCCGGCCTTCTTCGCAGCTTCCTCGACGGCAGCACATCCGCCCAGCACGATCAGGTCTGCCAGTGAGACCTGCTTGCCATCGGATTGTGCGCTGTTGAAATCCGATTGGATTTGCTCCAGCTTCGGCAGTACCTTCGCCAGTGCTTCCGGATTATTGACTTTCCAGTCCTTCTGTGGGGCGAGGCGAATGCGTGCCCCGTTGGCACCACCACGACTGTCGGAGCCACGGAAGGTAGACGCCGATGCCCACGCGGTCGAAACCAGTTGGGGAATCGACAGGTCCGCAGCCAGAATCTCGGCTTTGAGGGCAGTGACATCCTGCGCGTTGATCAGTTTATGATCAACAGCCGGAACGGGGTCTTGCCACAATTGTGCTGCAGGTACTTCAGGACCGAGGCACTTTGAAACGGGGCCCATATCCCGGTGTGTCAGCTTGAACCATGCCTTGGCGAAGGCAGCGGCGAACTGGTCCGGGTTTTCATGGAAACGTTTTGAAATTTTTCCATAGGCCGGATCCATCTTCAATGCCATGTCGGTCGTGAACATCATCGGGGCATGAGACTTGGATGAATCGTGCGCATCCGGTACGGTTCCTTTGGCAGATTCCTCTTTCGGAGTCCACTGCTGCGCACCTGCCGGACTTTTCGTCAGTTCCCATTCGTAGCCGAACAGGTTATTGAAATAGCCGTTTGACCACTCGGTTGGGGTGGATGTCCAGGCCCCTTCCAGACCACTGGTGATCGTGTCGCCCGCATTACCTTTTCCATATTTGTTCTTCCAGCCAAGTCCCTGTTCTGCGAGACCGGCTCCCTCAGGTTCGGGACCCACGTTCCCTTTTGGACTGGCAGCACCATGCGCTTTTCCGAAGGTGTGTCCGCCGGCAATCAGCGCCACAGTCTCTTCGTCATTCATCGCCATGTGACCAAAGGTTTCCCGAATGGCCTGCGCTGCAGCAAGCGGATCCGGCTTGCCACCCGGGCCTTCCGGATTGACGTAGATCAAACCCATCTGAGTTGCGGCGAGAGGATTATCGAGTTTCTTATCTGCTTTGTAACGCTTGCTACCCAGCCATTCGCTTTCCGGTCCCCAGTAAACATCCTTTTGTGGCTCCCAGACATCTTCACGACCTCCGGCAAATCCAAACGTCTTGAACCCCATCGACTCCAGAGCACAGTTACCGGTTAAGACCATCAGGTCGGCCCAGGAAATCTTCTGGCCGTATTTTTGTTTAATCGGCCAGAGCAATCGACGCGCCTTGTCCAGGTTCGCATTATCGGGCCAACTGTTGAGTGGTGCGAAGCGTTGTGTGCCATCCGATGCACCGCCGCGACCATCAGAGACGCGATACGTTCCTGCACTATGCCAGGCCATTCGAATGAATAACGGACCATAGTGTCCGTAGTCGGCGGGCCACCAGTCCTGTGATGTGGTCATCAACTCTTTGATGTCTTTCTTCACCGCAGCCAGGTCGAGTTTCTGGAACTCAGCAGCGTAATTAAAACCCTCGCCCATAGGATTACTCTTGCGTGAATTCTGATGCAGCATGTCCAGATTCAACTGGTTCGGCCACCAGTCCCCATTCGACATCCCCCCCGCTGCGGTGTGCCTTTGCGATGGACTTTTTTGTCCGCCCATCACCGGGCACTTACTGATATCCTGTTTGTCGCCTGCCTGTTTCCCGCCATCTTTAATGAGGGGGGGCTGATTCTGAGCGAATGCGACCGTAGCGATGCAGAGCACCGCACAGCCCGATATTACACGAGCGAAGTGTCTTGGCGTGGTCATGGTCTCTCCTCGGATTGTGGTTGAAATATACCGGTTTTTAATGTGGACTCATTAATCCTCTTTATACATTATGGACACTTCCACCTAATAGTTCCAATGCATTCTTGTAATGGTTGCCATGCACCGAAAGCATGGATGAAACCCAATACGTTACCCGCCAGTCAGCAGGTGTTGCCGTGTGACAGGCGTTGTTTTTTTCGCTTTCGTTTCATTTTCTTCCTCATCAAAACGACCCCAAAAACCCCTAACCTGTTCTACAACAATGACTTGCCAACTACAGCTGTGCTTCATCCATTTGAAGTTCTACCGCAAAAAGCAATGACGACACGATCCTGAGTGACCTGTTTGAAAACCAGGCTCGCGTCAAATTTGGGAATATCGCCCGGTTAAAGACTCCCCAAATGAGAATCACGTTTTTGCAAGGTATGAGATCAATTTGAGGCCGAACACTCTTAGCGTGATCCAGACTGTGCGCGGATGCCGTTCGGCTTTGACGTGCCCTCGTTGTCGCCATGAACCAACAGTGGCGAGCGATTGAAATTCCCGCAACCATTCCAATGCCAATCAGCTAGATGCTTCTTTACAAAAGGGCTATAAAGACCTGTCCAGAATATCCGAAACCAGCCCCACTTAAATGCGGCTCAAATTAGAACTACTATAAAGGTTGAAGTTATGACGACAAATCCATTTCATGCCGTTGAACTCAAGAAATCTGATGCTCTGAAAATCATAAACTCCCTTGACGATATTAATCTCCGGGATGAGCTGGGGGCAACTTTATTACATTCCGCTATTGCTTATGACAATACTCCGATTGGGCTTAAATTAATTAAAAAGGGTATCGACGTGAATGCAATAACTAAGAAAGGTCTAACCCCTCTGCATTTTTGTGCCATTTATCAGAACACCGAATTAACGAAAGCAATCCTGGAGAATGGTGGGGACCCTTCGATAGCAGACCAAAATGGAAACACCCCTTTGTTGGATGCTGTTGGAGAACCAAAGGGAACCTATGAATTTTTAAAGTTGTTAGCCGACTTCTGTAGTCCGGAGCTAGCTTACCAAAATAATAATTATGGTATTTCACCAATTGATTTAGCAAAAAACAAGAACGATGCTGAAGCAGTCAAAATCATGACTTCTAATTAAACCGAAATCTATTGAACGAAGACGATAAAGGGATCGGGGCCAGAATAATCGAGATCTGTCCCTTAAAAGTGACTTCTTAAATTAAATGGTGAAAGATTTATTGCACCACATTTCCCGCCAATTGGAACTGAATTACGATGGCATATACACCAAATGATTTTAAAAACGATGTTCTTAAAGAAATTGAAAAAGGATATGCCCCAGTTCGAATTGCGGAATTTGCCCAAGGCATTTATGAAGAACTGGATGTTGACTCTTCTACTGAATTTTTTTATCGCATTCAAGGTGTAATGATGATGGAAATGGGCCCAGAATTTGTAATGACTGAAACTCAATTAAGAAATTACTTGGATAAAATCGTAGAAGATTTGAGCGAAGATTAACCTGAGTGTTTTCAAGAAGACGACAAAGGGATCAGGTGATCGAGAACATTCAGAATTGTCTAGCGAAACTCCCAAAATGTGACAGTTACTTTTTGGGCCTTTGAAAGTGTGGACTTTGGGAATTGGAAACGGACATTACACCCGGTAAAGAACTTACCTTTATTCCATTCCATTCTCATTGGAGCGCTCTGACTGGATAACACATGATCATTTTCGCCATATAAGTCCAGGCTTACAATCATCGTAATACTGTGTTCCCTCTTTCCAGGATAACCCCAGATAGCAATGTCATTGTTGCCCACTTGTAAGTTTGTTGGAATAAACGGGAGTTTCTTCCGCGTCGCTTCGTCAAAGAAATATTTTTCTCTCCGTTTAAATGGGCCATCAAAAGAAATGGATGTCTGTCTCTGTTGAAAGCGTATGAGTGGCAAATCAATCATGGGAACATTGATTAATGCGAATACTCCAGAAGCAAGAAATACACGCCTGGAACAGAACTCTTTTTCATTTTTCGATTCTGTTTCTTGATCAGTCATTGTAAAATTCACTCCCTGAGTATTGGACTGAAGAGCGCCTGCTGATTATATCGCACGCACGAAAATGAGCCCAGAACAATCTCAGGATGCGACACAAGGCCTGTAAAGAGAGCAGATCTCACTAAAACAAGACCCGGGCCTGTAATCAACGCATTTCCATAATCGTTTTCAGTCAATCGAAATGGATTCCGGTCAGGTCTTGCTTGACCCGACCGTTCACGTCGCTGATACTAACGGGAACCACTTTACAAACCGTTAGACTCTACTCGCTCAGAGGTCACATCATGCCAGCTGCGACAGCGCTTCCCTCGTTTGAACTAAAATCACGAACAGTATCGATGCTTCAGAGAATCACAACGCTCGTGTTGACTGTAGCGGCATTCGCTCTGATCCTCGTTCCACAAACAACGGTGTCTGCGGCTGAGAAGACAGGCGACCCGAATATCATTTACATCCTTGCCGATGATATGGGCTATGGTGACATTCGGGCGCTCAATCCGGAATGTAAAATCGCGACGCCGCATCTGGATCAACTGGCGCAGGGGGGCATGATTTTTACCGACGCCCATTCCAGTTCGTCCGTCTGCACTCCGACCCGCTATGGAATTCTGACGGGCCGCTACAACTGGCGTTCGCGTTTGAAGAGTGGCGTGCTCTGGGGATTGTCCCGTCGTCTAATTGAACCCGACCGGTTGACCGTTCCGGAAATGCTGAAGCAGCATGGTTACTATACTGCCTGTGTAGGCAAATGGCATCTGGGCATGGACTGGACGCTCAAGCAGGGAGGCATCGCGACCGAACAATCATATAACAAAAAAACCAATCCCGGCTGGGAAGTCGATTATTCTCAGCCGATTCAGAATGGACCGAACAGCGTCGGCTTCGATTACTTCTTCGGCATCAGCGCTTCGCTCGACATGCCACCTTATGTTTATATTGAAAACAACCGCAGTCAGGGCATTCCGACTGTGACCAAAGCCTTCTTTCGAGATGGGCCCGCGCACAAAGACTTTGAAGCCATCGACGTGCTGCCTCGCACCACCGACAAAACAGTAGAGATTATCAATCAACGGGCCGCTGCTGCGAAAAAGGGTAAACCGTTCTTCATTTATTTTCCACTCAATGCACCGCACACGCCGATTCTACCCACGCCCGAATGGCAGGGAAAAAGCGGCATCAACGCCTACTGTGATTTCGTAATGCAGGTTGATGACACGGTCGGCCAGGTGATGCGTGCCCTCAAAGCGCAAGGTATTGAAAAGAATACGCTGATCATTTTCACTGCCGACAATGGTTGTTCGCCTGCCGCCAACTTAAAAGAGATCACCGACAAAGATCACCATCCCAGTTATCATTTCCGCGGCCACAAAGCCGACATCTATGAAGGCGGACACCGCGTTCCGTTCATCGCCAACTGGCCCGCCCACATTAAAGCGGGAACTCACTCGGATCAATTGACGTGCCTGACCGACCTCATGGCCACCGCGGCGGACATCGTCGGTGCGAAGCTTCCCGATGAAGCGGGCGTCGACAGTGTCAGCATTCTATCAGCGATGGAAGGCAAGGCAGACACGCCGCTCCGCGAAGCCGCCGTCCATCATTCGATTCGCGGCGCGTTTTCGATTCGCAAAGATCACTGGAAGCTGGAACTCTGTCCGGGTTCGGGGGGCTGGAGTTTTCCCAAGCCGGGTAAGGATAACCTGAGTGATCTCCCGGCGATTCAGTTGTATGACTTGAACAACGATGTGGGAGAACAGAAGAATCTGCAGGCCGAACACCCGGAGGTGGTCAAACAATTAACGACATTACTACAGAGCTACGCCGACAAAGGCCGCTCCACTCCCGGCAAGCCACAACAGAACAACGGCGCGGTCGATATCTTCAAAGCCGGCAAGTCGGCGCAACAGATGAAGAAGCCGGCAAAGAAACGCCCCAAAAAGAAATCGTAGTCGAACCTGCGGAGCCCCGCACCAACGGGGCTCTTTCTATCTTATTAACAGATATCACGTTACGCCGATTTACCAGCTATCAAACTAGGCCGCTTTGACAGAAAAACTTGAAATTCCTGCGAATTACGGTTATCCTGAATCCTTGATTTTTCTCCTCTAGACTGTGTCTAGTTTTACTGTAACGTCTCCAAGGCCATTTGGACCGAGTCTATTAGATTGAGAGACGCTATGGTAAAATGCGATGCGATCTAGAGTAAGGTCAACCACACAAACTCTCCCAGCGAAATTCAGCCCGTCAGACAGTGGTGTCTGGCTACCGTCCCCCGATTTCGGCGGTTCCGACGGACCGGCAATACTTTCAATTGTCTCACCAGGTAACCCCACGAGATTATTGCAGTCTTACGGTTGCGGCCTGACAGGGATTGAACGCGTATGTATGGTTCTTTCGTTCCACGAACTCTCATCGTCGGGTTCTCGGTTTTAAGTATCGTCACTCTGGCTGCTCCGGCTTGCTCGGTGATTCTGACAGTCCCGTCCGCTACCCAGGCAGCGCCGCTTCCTGCCCAGAAACCGGGAACGGCTCCCCAGGTTGATTTTGAAAAATCGGTGCGGCCGCTGTTTACCAAATATTGTCAGGACTGTCACGGCCCCGATGCCCGCGAAGGGGGGCTGCGTTTAACGAACCGCAAAAACATTCTGCTCCGCAACGATTCCGGCGAGCCGGCGATTGTGGTGGGGAAAAGTGACTTGAGTATTCTGATCCATCGCGTTTCGACACAAGATGAAAAAGAACAGATGCCGCCCGCGGATGTCGGCGAGCATCTCACCAAACAGGAAATCCAGATTCTAAAACAGTGGATTGATCAGGGCGCGAATTGGCCCACCGAATCAGACGCACCGAAACACTGGGCTTACGTGCCACCCGTGAAAAGCCCGGTTCCGGAAATCCAGGGATCGGCTCGCATTAATAATCCGATTGACACGTATGTTGTCGAAAAACTGAATCAGCAGACACCGCCTCTCACACAAGCGCTCCAGGCCAGCCCCGCCCGTTTGCTGCGACGTGTTTCGCTCGACTTGATCGGCCTGCCGCCAACTCCCGAAGATGTTCAGGCGTTTGAAAAAGATCCTTCACCGGCCGCCTATGAAAAGTATGTCGATTCGCTACTCAAGTCGCCGCGTTACGGAGAAAAGTGGGCCCGTCAATGGCTCGACCTCGCCCGCTATGCCGACTCGAACGGATTTCAGGCGGACCAGCTGCGTGAGATGTGGCTCTATCGTGACTGGGTGATCAACTCGATCAATCAGGATCTCCCCTTTGATCAGTTTACGATTCAGCAGATTGCCGGCGACCTGATTCCCCAAGCCACACTCAGCCAGAAAATTGCCACCGGCTTTCATCGCTGCACCACCTGTAATGTGGAAGCGGGCGTCGACCCAGAAGAGAACCGCGTGAATCAGATCTTTGACCGGGTGAATACCACCGGTCTGGTCTGGCTGGGAACGACGTTTGAATGTGCACAGTGTCACAATCATAAATACGACCCCTTCTCACAGCAGGACTATTACCAGATCTTTGCGTTCTTCAACAACACGCCGCTGGAAGTCAAACAGGTCGGTAAAAGTGTGACATTTGAAGTGACCGGCCCCAAGTTGGCGTTACCTTTGAACCCCAAAGAAATCAAGACGAAAGACGAACTCACCAACGAGCGACTTGCCCTGCAGAAGCAATTAAAGGCCCGCGAGAAAGCACTGGCGCAAGCGGTGTCCGAGTGGGAACAGACGACGCTCGCTTTACTGGAGAACAGCGAAGAAAGCGCCAAAGTCCCCGTTGCCTTACAAAAGATATTACGAACGGAAGCCGAAAAGCGAACGGGCAAACAGACCAAATCGCTCACCCAGTTTCAGCAGCAGCAGGATCAAACCTATGCCGACCTGGAAAAAGATCTCAATCAAATTAAGCACGAATTAAAAGCATTTGAACCAGATTCTACACTGGTGATGGTCGAGATGCCCGAGCCGCGGATGAACAACATTTTCAAGCGAGGCGATTTTCTGAGCAAAGGCGCCGAGGTCACACCGCAAACGCCGGACGCCCTGCATCCTCTCAAGACAAAAGCGACGCCAAGCCGTCTGGAATTTGCGAAATGGCTGGCGGCGAAAGAAAACCCACTGGTGGCCCGCGTGACCGTCAATCGCTGGTGGTCTCAATTTTTCGGCCAGGGCATTGTCGCGACCCAGGAAGACTTCGGCAGTCAAGGCGATGCACCAACGCATCCCGAACTGCTGGACTGGCTGGCGGTGGAGTTCATGGAACATAACTGGTCGATGAAACGGATTCACAAATTGATCGTGATGTCAGACACCTATCAACAGTCGACGAAAGTCACGCCGGAGTTATTAGAAGCCGATCCCTACAACAAGCTGTATACCCGCGGCCCCCGACTCCGTTTGTCAGCCGAAAGTATTCGCGATAATGCCCTGGCGATCAGCGGGCTGCTTTCCACGAAAATGGGAGGCCCGCCCGTTTACCCGCCGCAACCGAAGGGACTTTGGCGGCACGTTGGTCGGAATGCCCCCAAGTATCTCACGTCGACTGCAGAAGATCGCTACCGCAGAGGCGTGTACGTGATCTGGCGACGCAGTGCCCCTTATCCCAGCTTTACCAACTTCGACGCACCGGACCGGGGTGCCTGTGTGATCAATCGTTCGCGCACGAACACGCCGCTGCAGGCACTCACGCTGTTGAATGATCCCGCTTATGTGGAAATTGGTATTGGTCTCGCGAAACGACTGGCAACGAAAGGCATGGAAACCGAGCTGAGTGACCGCGAACGAATCGCCTATGCGTTTCGTCTGTGTGTGGCCCGTGAACCAAAGAAGGTGGAAGTCGATCACCTGACAAAAGTCTTTCAGCAGGAATTAAAATACTTCCAGGAGCATCCACAGGCGGCTCAAAAACTGATCTCCGCCGATCACCGCCCGGAAGGCGTCGGTGCTACGCGGATGGCAGCCTGGCTGTATGTCGCAAACATCCTGTTGAATCTTGATGAAACAATTACGAAGGGCTAATCATGAACGAGCATTTGCAACAG
>TARA_R110002095_G_scaffold216599_1_pt1 | contig 74523 bp, 53 predicted proteins | sample TARA_R110002095 | Tara Oceans TARA_R110002095 (sample SAMEA4397255) | marine metagenome | biome: Polar Biome; feature: [SRF] surface water layer (ENVO:00010504); material: water (ENVO:00002006), including particulate matter (ENVO:01000060) such as... | depth 5 m | reverse complement strand
AATGGATTGTTCTCTTCAGTATTTGATTTCTCTATCAATTTCCTGCTCGCTGCGCTCGGCCCGAATTACATTCGGGCCTACCCGGTTTCGAAAACGGCGGCTCGCGCCGAACCGCTCATGATGACGCGCTCATTTTCTTTTTCTGTGTGTGGGGACAGCTTTGACTTTGCCGGCGCTGCGTTTGAAATCGGGGACAATGCTGGAGAGGGTTTGCGGATTGAGACTGAAAATGGTGAAACCGCCTGCATTGAGCTGTCGAGTGACATCAATTTGTCCCAGAACACGGTCGCTGCTTAAAGACGCTTCTGTGGAGAGGGCACCGATTCCGGGGTAGATGGGAATGCGGCCGGCGAGGTGTTTCTGCTGGTCTTCAATCCAGATTTTAAACTGCGTGTCGTTGTCGGTGTAGTCCATGGGGCAGATGAAATCCAGGTAGCCATTCTTGGCCCAGAGTGGCCAATCTTGCGCGACCCATTCGCGGCAGTCGGGGTATTCGCGGAAGACGGCTGCGGAGATTTTAATGCCCGGACGAATCTTGCGTGCTTCGCGCTGGACCGTTTCGACGAGTCGCGTAATTTGGGCGGCCCGCCAGTCGCGGTATTGGCTTTTTAATTTGCCGTTGTAGCAGTCGCCGGGCCAGTTCTGAACTTTGATGCCGGTATCGGCTTCGAATTTATAGCGACTATAATCACTGTAGCAGTGCCGGTTATTCGGATAGCGGATGTAATCGAAGTGAATGCCGTCGACGGGGTATTTCTTGACGACTTCCAGCATGCTGTCGACTTCCAGTTGAAAGTTTTCCGGATGGGCCGGGTTAAGCCAGTCAGACGGTTCTCCTTTGACGCTGACTTGGGTACGGCCTGCGTCACGCATTTTTTTGACGAACGAGGCGGGGGCGGTCGACAGATTGTGATTCACTTTCCAGACATGGACCTCGAGACCGTGTTGATGCGCGGCTTTCAGGCATTGTTCAATCTGATCGCCATATTTTTCATATGTCTGGCTGCGAGGCAATACATCGCTGGGGTAATGCGCGAGTCCTCCCCAGAGCATGTTGGGGATAATCATATTAAAGCCGGCGTCAGATAGTTCTTTGCAGGTTCGATTCCAGTCGCCCGGATAAGGTCCCGTGGGAGAATGATCCCAGACCGCACGGGCTTCCCGGGGAGGGCTGGCGCGAGTCAGTAGATAAATATTGACCCGTTGTTCACGGCATTTGCGGGCAAAGGGAATCGACTGAAAGGCCTGCTTCTGTTGCAGCAGGCGTTTGGCTTGGTTGAGTGCAGCCGTGGTATTGTCGAGATCGCGGACCGCTAAGTCGCGGCTTGTTTGAGGCGTTACTGTTGAAATGATGTGACGTCTTAAGTCGGCGAAAGTTTGGAAGGGGCCGACCTGATTGGCCTGTTCAATCGTGGCAGCGGCGATGGAATCCCAGAGCTTCGGCTGGAAGTGGCCCATGATGGCGGTGAGCAGTGCCTGCTTTTGGATTGGGTCATCGGCTAAAATGAGATGGCTGAAATAGGCACCGCGGTTGCTGACAATGAGCGCCGGTTTCCGGGCTGGTTGCCCCTTTTCATCAACCCAGACGCCAACCACGCGGGCGCCGTGTCCTGAAGGAATTCCTGTGACGAGATTCCAGGAAGCCTGTTTGACTTCAGGCGGAAGTCCCTGGATTTTAGCGTCTTTGAGGCGAATGGCTGAGAGCGTCCCTGGTGTCTCCGGCTTGAAGTAGCTCCCTTTTTTGATTCCCAGGTTCTTTTCGAGGGCCGGCGGAATATGGAAATTCAGAAAGACTTTGCCTCCCTGTTCCATAAACTTGTTTAAGGTTGCACAGGCTTTGGTTGAGATGTTGGGATTAAACGGAAGAATGGCGACAGACCGTTTGCCGAGTGACTGAGTGGTCAGTTCCGGTTCACTGATGCGGTCGCATTGAATGCCCGCGGTCTGCAGAAAGTTTTCGATGCGATCTGCTGCTGAGAATGTGATCGCCTCTTTTTTTTGTAAATTGAGATCCGGCACCACAAGCACAATCTCATTAGTTGAGGCTTTCAGGTTGCGCAACTGGAAGCGCGCATCGGGTTCCGAATCGGATTCCCGCCAGATGACCAGCCGGATTGCTTCGATCTTGTCCCAGCCGGTTGGTTTATCTTCAGCGCGAAAATCACTTTTGGGGAAACGGAGCGTGTGCCAATCGTTGCCTTTGACTCGGGCGGCGGCCGAATACCAGCCGGGACCACTTTTGAAGTACAAACTGACCTGGTGATTGCTGTCGGACGCATCCGGTTTGACATCGAGTGTAAAGGTGCCCGGAGTTGTAAGGTCGAGGCTCGCACGCTTGTCCATACCTGCACGAGACATCTCGGGATTTGATGAAAACGGAGCAGAGATTAATAAAACGTTTTTTCCGTCCGACTGTTGCATGGCGAGCGGAAGCGTTCCTTTGAGTTCGGTCCATGATTTTCTGACTTCGGAGGACGTGGTGTAATGAAAATCATCGAGAACGGTTTCTGTACCGGTTTCTGTACCGGTAGAGAAACTGACTGTAAGGAGAATGAGATACGGGATTTGAGGGAGCATTATATACCTGACAATGGGATAGAAAACGAGCGTGATATCATACCGCTAGTTTTATCTGTTCGGAGAGCCAGTGACAAGTTTACTTTGAATTTGATTACAGATCTCCCCGTAGTATGTAAAACACTTGATCCTTTCTCTTCGGAGGTGCCTTCTTGAAAATATCATGTTAAGTTCATCCCCTTGCACGTAGCACTGATGCGGCTCGTTGATTATCTTACTCTGGTTCAGAAATGCGTTCTGGAGTTAAGATAAGGTATAGATCAATCGAAGATATTGTTGCGTTGTTTGCCATTATTGGGTTCGGACTGATTTTGGGCAAAATTTCGATTCGAGGCGTTTCTCTCGGATCATCAGGCGTTGTGTTTGTCGCGTTGTTGGCCGGTCACTGGGGTTACCAGATTGCGCCGGAAGTGGGGCTGGCGGGTGTGGTGCTGTTTATTTATTGTCTGGGGATCGGCGCCGGGCCAAGCTTTCTGAGGATGTTTGTCAGCCGCGGGAAAGCGCTGGCGATTCTGGCTGTCACGATGATGGGAGCCGCGGGGCTTACGACATGGATTCTGGCACGGCTGTTTCAGTTGAGTCCGGATCTGGCCAGTGGGTTGCTGGCGGGCGCGTTAACGAGCACTCCGGCTCTAGCGGCTGCATCGGAGAAACTTCCTCTGGGTTCCGATGTCGCGGTCGGTTTTGGGATTGCCTATCCTTTTGGTGTCGTGGGGGTGATCTTTTTTATCCAGTTATTGCCTCGATTGTTTTCCGGTGTCAGTAGTGAATCCGAAACCACATCGGCGGACGGGCTGGGCAAGATTGTTCGCGAACTGATCGAGGTGAAAAACCAAAGCATGGTCGGGAAGCGTTTACGGGACCTGTCTGTACTGGCGCGATCGAATTGTCAGGTCTCCCGGATTATTATCGAGGGGCAACCCCGGCCGATTCCCGCCGCCTTTCAACTGGCTCTGGGACAGCAACTCTTAATCGTAGGACGTGTCGGACAGATCGAAACTGTGATCGAAGCGATTGGCGAACGTTGCCCGGAAACGCAATATGTGCTCGATGTGGAACGACAGCGGCGGCAGATCGTGGTGACCGCGAAAGAACTGGTGGGGCACACACTGAAAGAGCTGCACTTGCTCTCTCGTTTTGGCGTCACGATTTCGCGGATTACCCGGCAGGATATCGAATTTGTTCCCGGGCCGGACGAGACGATTCACTTTGGTGATTTACTCCGGGCGGTTGGCGAATCAGAAAACCTCGAAAAGTTTGCTGCATCCGCAGGACATCGGGCACGCACTGCCGAGGAAACCGATTTCATTACCTTAGCGGGCGGCTTGGTCCTGGGGATGATTCTGGGAAGCATCAAGTTTTCACTGGGGGGCGAATCGCTTTCACTGGGAATGGCGGGGGGGCCGCTCATCGTAGGGCTGATTCTGGGGCACTTTGGACAGTTCGGGGCGATCACAGTCAGAATGCCACGCGCCGGTCGGTTGCTACTGGCAGAGTTGGGGCTGACTGTATTTCTTGCGCAGGCAGGGTGTCAGGCGGGTGATCAGTTTGTCTCGGTTGTGCAACAAAATGGCTGGACGTTATGTCTGGTGGCGTCGATTGTCGTTTTGGTGCCTCTGTTAGCGGGCTTTCTGGTGGCTCGGTTTTTCTTGCGGCTCGATCTGTCGGAAACAGCTGGTGGGATCTGCGGGGCGATGACCTCGACGCCAGGACTGGGGGCAGTCACGTCGGCCATTGATTCGAGTGTGCCCGCGACCAGCTATGCGACCGTCTATCCGGTTGCTCTGGTTCTGATTACACTGTTGGCGCCGCTCGTCATTATGGCGGTTTCATGAAGAGGTCAGGTTGAAATAAAACAGGGATCTGTAAAATCGATTCACAGACCCCTGTCTTTCGTGCAGGCCCTCAGCACGTCGTCAGAATTATTTGTAGCTGACTTTCGCAAAGTAGATCGATGTTTTTTTATTTTCGTGGCTGGAATAGTAGCTGACGTTTAACAGGCCGTCATGCAGGACCATGTTGGCGTAGCTGGTATCGCCGCCACTGGGGAGTTCCAGTAGTTCGGTAAGCGTCCCTTTGTCGATATCTATCTGGCAGATCGATGTATGCTGTTTCGGCGAATACAGACGGACGGTTGCCAGAAAGCGGCCATCAGGGAGCTGGAACAGTTCAGGGCCACCAATGCGCACGCCGAGGTCTTTCCACTGCCAGTCAGTGTAAGGCGGTTTTGAGATGCCGAGTAATCCGGTGTTGTCGCCTGTGGTGTCTCGACGTTGCAGGCAGTAGCAGGTTTTATCTTTCGTAAAGACGAGCGAACTTTCGTTGACGTAACCTTTGACGATGAGTTTATCAACGACGGTTTCATATTGTTTGCCATCGCTGCTTTTATACAGGCGGGTAAATTTCGGGACGTTTCTTCCAGTGCGATAGCCAATGCTGTAAACGTTTCCGTCGTTCCACTTCATGCCCCAGAGCCACATGTTGGGATCGCCGATTTTATGACCTTTCGACCAGTGTGTGCCATCATCCGAGAACCAGGTCATCGACTGGTGCGTTACGGGATTGGGCTGATGCAGGGCGGCAGCGCCACTCAACATGAGTTGTCCCTGGGGAGTGACGGCGATTTTGGCATCGCGCAAGTCGGCAGTGTCGGATGTGATGCGGGCAACCGGTTTCCAGGTTTTGCCGTCTTTAGACGAGAGAACCTGTAAAGCGCCGTCAGGAGAGACATGCGCTTTACCGGTGCGGAAGACGCAGAACCATTGGTCTTTGAAACGAGTGAGTCCCGTGAAGGCGTTGTGCGGGTCCTGGTCCCAGATCTTTTGCACGCTTTCCAGTTTCAGCTTAACTGGTTTCGCAGCTTCGAGGAGCATGGATGAATTGAGAATCAGCATGAGTGCTGCCATTAGCGGCGCGGCTTTTTTCATGGTCAGTTCCTTTGTGTTGTGATTTAGTTTGTGTCAGTCTGTTTTCTGTTTGATGCTTTCCATGACTTCCTGCGGTGGCTTCCAGCCGTACGATCGTTGTTCGCGTGGATTGTAGAGGCAGCTGATAATGTAGAGGTCGTTGACTTTCGATTTATCGGGTGGGATATTGACTTGCACGTGTGTGAATCCGTCTCCGTACCAGGCGAGATAACCATCAGTCGCACTTTTTTCCAGCAGGTGGCCATTCAGGCGGATGTCGACCAGATCGGGGTTGCGATAAGGAATACGCAGTTGAAAGGAGATACCGTTTTCAATGGACGTTTCATTTTCTATCGAGGTATGGCCTTTACTGACGGCCATTTTGATTTCCGGGCCGGCATCAATAATTACTTTCAAGGCACTCTGATCGACTGAGGGAATCAGTTTGATATTTTCGAGAAATTCCGAAGTGTCTGCTGACAACAGCGCGGCGCTTTTCGCGGAGGTCGCGATGAAGTAAGTGTCCCTGCCGGCGGTTTGCGGGTAGAGGATTGCTTGCGAAAAATAAGGTTGTTTCTGCCAGAGTTCGACGCGGCTTTGTCGACGAGTTTGAGGAGTGGTTCCCCAGGCGCTGACGAAGTGACCGATATAACCCTGCAATCGATTGACGGGATAGCCGGGAAAGTACTCGCTTTTCCATTTCGTGTTGCCGATTTGCATTAAGCCTTTGAGTCGCGCCAGGCCGCTTTGTTCCCAGCCGACTTCAAACGCCATGACCATCGTATGGTAGCGAGCATATCCATAATGGGCCGTATAGAATTGCGATCGACCCAGCCAGAGTTTTTTGGACAGCGCCGCCAGTTGACTTCCCCAGTAGAGCCGTTGGGCGTCTGCTTCGAAGCGATCATATCCATAGCCTGCTTTGGTGCCAGCTTCGTTGATGGCTTCGGTAATTCGCCAGTCCCAGGGACGGAGTGAGACATTCGAATAAGCGGAACCGGTGACTTCAAACATGGTTTGTCCGCGATAGCGTTCGCGCGAGCCGAGTTGATCGGGCGCGTATTCCTGAAGTCCGGTTCCATGCACGTCCACGTGGATGTCCGGCTGGAATTGATCTACCACAGAGAGGACCGCCATCACTTCGGGAGATTTTTCCGGGTGTTTGAATTTGAGTGTTTTCAAGTCCCAGTTCTTAGTGCCTCCGCCGGTATAGGGATCGATTTTTTGTGAATTGCCGAAGCGGTCGGTTTCAAAATAGGCATAAGGGTTGATGATGGGGATAATCAACAGTAGTTGGTTTTTTCGTGTTTCCACGGCCGCCGGATCATTGCTGGTGAGCCATTCGATAAAGTGCATGACGGCTGTCGTGCCACTGCGTTCGGGGCCGCCATGCAGGGCGGTCATCAGGCAGATCTGTTTCTGTTTGTCGTCGATTTTCTGATCGGTGATTTTCAGCAGCGGGATCGGAATTCCTTCCAGAGTGACGCCGATGCGATCGACCTGAACCCAGTCGGGGTAGGTTGCTTCCCAGTATTTCAGGGTTTCTTTATACTCTTTGAGTGTTAGCCGATGCAGCTTTTCCTGCCAGGGTTGAGGCAGGGCGGCCAGTTTTTGTTTAAGCGTTTTTTGTTCTTCCGCTTGCAAAACGGGAGGAGACAGCGCGCAAGCAGAGCACAGCAATAACAGTAGGAACAGCGATTTTTTATAAATGGTATTTTTCGGAGGAAATATAAGTGTCATGGTGTTGATCCTGCATCGTTGTTGAGTTCAGGCAGTGACTAATCGTGTTATTGCTGCGGCGGAGGAGCCAGAGTTTGCCCGATGCTGGCATTGATGGGCATCGGAAAGACTTCTGCGGTGTCGATGGGGAGTGTTCCCTGTTTCATCAACGTCAGCAGTTCGGCGGCTTTCTGGCCGATGGCGATTTCATCAACGGTAATTGAGGAGAGTCGGCTTTGAATCGCGCCGTGGCGTACGGTGCCTCCGAAACCAATCAGGGAGACATCTTCGGGCACACGCAGTCCCAGTTTTCCCAGCAGCAGATAAATTAATTCGGCCAGGGAATCGAAGGTGGCAAAGATCGCGGTCGGAGGATCAGGCCTTTGGAACATGTCTTCTAAGGTCGCCAGCAGATCCTGTTCGTAGTCAATGGGATGTAGTTGCGCGCTGGGTCCATGAAAAATAAACGGTTCAGGGCAGGGGGTTTCATGCGACTCCAGCGCCTCGCGCAGGCCCGCTTCGTATTCGATGGACGCTGTCGCCCGATGCGGAGAGAACATCGCCACGGATCGATGCCCCTGTTTGAGCAGGGTTTGGCCTGCCAGTAGGCCGACTTCGTGAAAGGGAATTGAAAGCAGCGGTGCCTGGACTCCTTCGACTTGCCGGTGACAGAAGACAACGGGGATGCCATGCTGCTGTAGTTGACGAATCTGATAAGCGGGAGTCGCAGGAACGGTGGCTGGGACCAGCGCGACGCCGGCGACGTTTTTGTCAATCAGTTGCAGGATTGTGTTGCCTTGCATGTCGACTTTATTTTCGGTGCAGCAGACGAGAACCTGATTTTGTGTTAACGCGGCTGCCTGTTCGAAACTGCGTTGTAGTGAAGGATAATATCCCGTGCGTGTTTCAGGGAGAACGAAGGCAAAAATATCAAGTGGTTTCGAGACGGGGAGTGGCGGGTTGGTGCTGACAAACGACCCTTTGCCATGAATGCGCGTGATCCAACCCTGTTCTTCCAACAGTTGCATGGCGTTGCGGACCGTGGTTCGAGCCAGTTGATAGGTGTTGCAGAGTTGATGCTCGGAAGGCAGGGCCTCTCCCGGGCGAATTTCTCCCGCGGTCACTTTTTGAATCAATTGATCGACCAGCAGCATGTATTTAGGACGCTGTTTGCCGGATTGTGCGAGTAAAGGCATTGAGTTCCCCTGTAGTCTGGCAGGAGTGCGTGAATTCATATTGGAAAGAAATCAGATTTGGGTTGAAATCTGGCTCAAAGTGCGTTACTTGTATTTAAATATGATACAAGTTGTTTACCTGTTGTCAATCGATTAGTATCACTGATTCAGGCGTTATAGTCTGATTTGGTGTCATCGTAATAATTAGATGAGTACAAGATGTCTTTCGTAACATTCAGAGGGGATTCAAATGAAACAACTGATGCTGGTGCTACTTGCGTTAATCGGAATTCTGGAAGCGCTCCCCCCTCTGCAGGCGGGGGATACTAAGCCACTTGAGATTGGTGAAAAGCGGGAATTATTTGTTGATGACTATCTGATCGATGAGCTAAAGGGGGCCGAACTGCGATTACATCATCCTGTGGATGAAGGCATCGTTATCAAGTTTGACAAACCCTGGGAGGGGTTGTTCTGTGGCTATTGTACAATCATTAAAGACGGCGATTTGTATCGCGCTTACTATCGCGGGCGACCAAGTGCAGGTAAAGACGGCGATGTCGGGGAAGTTTATTGCTATGCGGAATCGAAAGATGGTGTGAACTGGACCAAGCCCGAATTTTCGCTGTTTGAAAAGGCGGGTTTCAAAAAGAATAACATTGTCTTCGCTGATGCGGCACCGATGACGCATAATTTCTCGCCGTTTCTGGATACCCGTCCTGATGTTCCCAAGGCAGAACGTTATAAGGCATTGGGCGGTACGATGAAAAGTGGTCTGGTCGCGTTTACGTCACCCGATGGGATTCACTGGAAACAGCATCCCGCCGGTGCGGTTATTCCTAAAAAAATGGTGCCGTTTCCTTACATGTTTGATTCGCAGAATGTGGCGTTCTGGTCTCCGGTTAAGAAAAAGTACATCAGCTATTTCCGAGTATTTAAAGATAAGATCCGTCGGATTGCCCGCACGGAAAGCGATGATTTCATTCACTGGTCTCCCCCCGTCTTGATGGAATATACATCTCGTGGCGAAGCGGCACCCGTTGAGCATCTTTATACGAATCAGACGCATCCTTATTTCCGTGCCCCTCACATCTATCTGGCGGTTGCGGCGCGATTTATGCCGGGGCGTCAGGTATTGACGGATGAGCAAGCGAAGGAAATTGGCGTTCATCCGCGGTATTTTAAAGATACATCGGATGCGATTCTGATGACGACCCGTGGCGATAATACGTACCAGCGAACTTTTTTGAGCGGATATATCACGGGGGGCATCGGTGCGCAAAACTGGGTTTCGCGCACCAATTATCCCGCGTTGAATGTGGTGCAAACCGGTCCCAGTGAGATGTCGGTCTATGTGAATCAGGATTATGCCCAGCCGACGGCTCATTTACGGCGTTACTCTTTGCGTCTGGATGGTTTTGCTTCTGTGCGAGCCGACTATGGCGGCGGTGAGTTAGTAACGAAGCCGCTCATTTTTGATGGTTCTGAATTGTCGATTAATTTCTCGACTTCGGCGGCGGGTGGCATCAAAGTGGAAATTCAGGATGAGGCCGGCAAGCCGATCCCAGGTTTTACGCTCGCTGATTCTCGCGAGCAAATTGGCAACGAAGTGAATCGGATTGTTTCCTGGAAGGGGGGCAAAGATTTGAAGTCCCTCAGCGGCAAACCGGTTCGTTTGCGATTTGTGATGAAAGACGCCGACCTGTATTCATTGCAGTTCACGAAATAAGTGATAAAAGCGGTTTAAAAAGATTCTCCGGAAAGAGACAGTTCATGATAGACTGGTCTTTCCGGAGTTTTTTTCATAGTCTTCAGGATCAGAGGTATTTTGTTTTCCATCATTAGCAGAAGAATAGCAAGGTATGACGGACCGAAAACGATTACTGGTGGTGGGCGTTGGTTCCATCGGCGAGCGGCATTTACGCTGTTTTCAGGCGACGAATCGTGTTGATGTTTCAATCTGTGAATTGAATGACGACTTGTGCGAGAAGGTTGCCGCAGAGTATGGCGTGGAAAGACAGTACGCCGATCTTGAGACTGCTCTGGCCGATCCGCATGATTGTGCAGTGATCGCGACGCCCGCGCATTTGCATATCGAAATTTCGAAACGTGCGGTTCAGGCGGGGTTGGATCTGTTTATTGAAAAACCTTTGAGTACGAATTTTCAAGGTATCAATGAACTGCAATCTCTGCTTCAGGAAAAACAGAAGAAAGCGGCGATCGCTTATGTGTATCGGGCACACCCGGCACTGGCTGCGATGAAGGCAGCCTTAGACTCAGGCAAATTTGGCAAGCCGGTTCAACTGGTGGTCGTTTCGGGGCAGCATTTCCCTACGTATCGACCGGCTTATCGAGACATTTATTACAAATCTCGGGAGACCGGCGGTGGCGCCGTTCAGGATGCACTCACGCATTCGATGAATGCGGGCGAGTATCTGGTCGGCCCGGTGGAATCTCTGGTGGCCGACTTTTCACATCAGGTGCTGGAAGGCGTGGATGTGGAAGATACCGTGCATGTCATCACCAGGCAGGGGGGCGTGTTGGGAAGTTTCAGTCTGAATCAGCATCAGCCGGCGAATGAGTCGAGAATAACGGTGATCTGTGAGCGCGGGATGTTACGGTTTGAATTTCAAAAAAGCTGGTATCGTTGGATTACCGAACCCGATTCGGAGTGGCAGGTAGGGTATCAGGAAACACTCGAACGGGATACGCTCTTTCAAAGACAGGCGACTGCATTTCTGGATTATCTGGACGGACTCTGTCCGCCGCTCTGCACACTGGAAGAGGGAGCGCAGACGCTGGCCGTGAATCTGTCTATTCTGGATTCCGTGGAACACCGATCCTGGATCGAACCGGCACAGTTTATTTCAACCTGAATAATTGGCAGACGAACAAATGAAACCGACAGACGAACCAACGGTCCAGCAGCTATTTGATCTCACCGGCAAAACCGTACTCATTTCGGGGGCCAGTGGTTATCTGGGGGGCGCGATGGCGCGCGGTCTGGCGGAAGCAGGCGCACGTCTGGTCGTCAGCAGCCGTGATGCACAACGGGCAGAGCAGACTGCCAGCGAGATGCCGGACCCGCATCAGGTCGGTCATATCGGCGTTGCGCTGGATCATATGGAAGAAGCGTCGATTGAAGAGGGATTTGAAACTGCAGTCAAAGAGGCGGGGCAGATTGACGTGCTGGTCAACAACGGAAATGCTGCGGTAGGTGAGGACTGGCGAAATGCGACCGCCGAGGCGTTTTCCCGTCATCTGCAAAATGCCACGGGGTATTTTTTATTAGCGCGGAAGTTACGGGATCATGTTGTAGAACATGCAGCAGCCGGTAGTGTGATTATGATTGGTTCGATGTATGGCGTGGTGGGTTCTTATCCCGACGCTTATGAAGGGATTTGCAATGCCAGCCCGGTTGCGTATCACACGATGAAGGGGGGGCTGATTCATCAGACCCGGCATCTGGCCGTTTACTGGGCCAAGGACAATGTACGCGTTAATTGCCTAAGTCCGGGACCGTTTCCTTCTGAAGCGGCTCCAGCCGGTTTGGCCGAGCGATTGAGCGAGCATAGCCCGATGGGACGGATGGGTAAGCCATCTGAATTGAAAGGGGCTGCCGTATTTCTGGCCAGTGATGCCAGCAGTTATATCACCGGGCAGAATTTGCTGGTGGATGGTGGCTGGACCTCATGGTAGGTTTAAGTCACATGGAAACAGTATCAATCATTTGACTTTGTGTTAGAATGAAAGCTGTTTGCTGTCAGATGGTTACGCCTCTGATTCTTTGACTGAGATATAGCACCTGCGGATGATTCATGGATTCTGGGATACTTAATTCGATCGGTGGCCTGGGGCTGTTCTTGCTGGGCATGGTCGTGATGACCAGTGGCCTGAAAGAGCTTGCCGGCGATACGATTCGACGTATGATCGCACGATTTACCACAAGCCTCCCTTCGGGCATCGCAACGGGGGCTGTCGTGACAGCGATTCTGCAATCATCGAGCGCCACGACGGTGACCGCCGTCGGTTTTGCAGGAGCGGGCTTGCTGACGCTGTCGCAATCGTTGGGGATTGTTTTCGGCGCGAATCTGGGAACGACGATTACCGGCTGGGTCGTCGCCATATTTGGCTTTCAATTCAAACTGGGTTTACTCGCTTATCCTGTGGTCCTGTTCGGGGTCATTTTAAATCTGTTTGCCCGGAAGCGGATTGCAGCAGCCGGTCTGGCTTTGGCTGGCTTTGGTTTGATTTTTATTGGCATCGACAGTCTGCAAGGAGGGATGGCGGGTCTTGCCAATGGGGTGACGCCAGAATCCTTTCCTCAGGATACCTGGCTGGGACGCTTGCTGCTGATTTTTATCGGCGTGGGGATTACTGTGGTGACTCAGTCTTCCAGTGCCGGCGTGGCGATGGCGCTGACTGCTGTTAGTACAGGAACCATCTCGCTGGCGCAGGCGGGCGCGATGGTGATTGGCTTTGATGTGGGAACGACGTTCACCGCATTGATCGCGTCGTTTGGTGGTTCGGTGGCTGCCCGGCGTACTGGTTTTGCGCATGTGTTTTATAATGTTGTGACGGCGATCGGAGCTTATTTTCTATTACCGGTTTATATCTGGGTCTGGAATGACTATCTCAATCAAGAGAATGATCTCTCGCCGGAAATCGCACTGGTCGCCTTTCATACTCTGTTCAATTTTCTGGGTGTGCTGCTGATTATTCCGTTCACCGGGCAGTTTGCGCGTTTAATTACCCGCATGATTCCAGAAGCCGAAAATGATCAGGCGGAACGGCTGGAAGAGTCATTGATTCAGAATCCGAACGTGGCGATTGAAGCATCTCGCTCGACGCTCGTTGATGTCTTTCAGCGAGTTCTGGCTGTGCTACATCGTTTGTTTACGTCGGAATTTGATGCAGAAGAGATTCAGGAAGAACTGGAGCAGTATCATGCGACGCTGGAAACCACGTCCGATTATTTGAGGCGGATTAACGTTTCAGAAGCGGACGCTGAGACACTGCGCTGTTATCAGGAAGTGGTATTGGCGCTCGATCATCTTCAACGTTTGATGAGACGTTGTCAGGATTTGGAGCGTCTGGAAGCGACTCGCGAAGTAAAACAACTCAGTGAAATTGCTGATCAACTGACGGCTCTGGTCGCTCGAACAGAAGCTGCTTTGCAGGACCGTTCTGTTGAGTTGGATGAACGGCCACTGGAAGAGTTCTGGCAGGCGCTGGAGAAGAATCAGAAATCAACCCGGCGGCAATTTACTGAGGCAGCAGCCAGGACCGGCGCTGATTTCGATGTACTGTTGGGGCAGTTAGACGCGTATCGCTGGCTGAGCCGAATTAGTTATCATCTCTGGCGCGGCGTGCATCATTTACAGGATGCTCGGATTATCGCCAGTGTTGGCAATCCAGAACCCGCGGCAGAATTGCAGCCGGATGATTCTTCTAGTGAGCCGTCTGCGTGACGTCTTGAATGTAAAAAACTCGGTCCCTGACATGTTGTCGTCAGAGACCGAGTTCGAACAGATGTTGAAATCAGATTGTCTCGTGTGAATCCTATTTTTTCTTTTCCAGTTCAAACGTGAATTGATTCTCCTGGTCGGAGCCCACAGTCGCGGTGAGTCCGGATTTTTTGGGATCGCCGTACTTTTTAGGAATCAGAGAGATCTCCTTGATAATAACATTTGCCTCATCGAGGTTGGTGCCTTCCGGTGGTCCTTCTGTTTTGACGCAGGTAATGGAAACACTGTGTTCGCCGGCAATCGCCCCGTCGCCGTCTTCAAACGTGCGTAGTTGGAACTTTCCTGCTTGATCCGAACGTCCGACAGCTGCTTGAGGTTGCCCGCTGTTGGAGCGGAAGATGATCGTGGCGCCCTCCAGTGGCTGTCCCTCAAAAGTTACCGTGCCACTGGCGGGAAATGTTTGAGGCCGTTGCTTCGTCCATTTATCTTCACTAGAACTAGAGCAGGCTGTGCTTGTGATCGTTATCAATAAAAGAATCAATAAGTTGCGCATAAATGATTTTTCTTTCAGCCGTATGATAGGGAATAATGAATTACTGATTGCAGCAGCAGGCGTGTCTAGAATTCGCCCAGTGGTTCGCCGCCGTTTTTCGATCCCAGTGCGCCCCAGATTCCATACGGACTTTGGCCTGTAGCGACTTGAGAGGCACTGATATCGCCTGTATCGATGTTTTCGCTGACAAAACGCACGGCACCATCCGCCAGGAGAACATGCACACCACCGACATGACGGCTGCTCGGTGGTTGTATTCCCTGAGTGGTCTGACCGTTGCAGACGGGGGCATTGGGAGGCAGAACCGTATTGAAATTAATGTACCCGGATCGTCCATCAGCCCAGCGCGTTCCCAGAGAACGGTTCCGATCCAGTGGAGAAATTCCGGATGTGAAGACTCCGTTGACAAAACTGGCAGCACAAGCGGATGGGTTTGATGAATTATTGATAGCGTTCATTCCAAAACCGTTCGTCGGTGTATTCCCTGAACCGGGAGGACGAATGCATTCTGAAATCATCAGGGTATTACTTGTGCCATCGATAATATCTCGCATGCGTACGCTGGACTGGAAACCAAAAATTCCGCGCAGGTTTCCCGGTGAAGTGGACTGAAAGTTGGTGTATTGATCACCGATACAAAACAGATAGTTATGCTGGCCCAGAGGTGTGATACCATCTGTATTGATATCAGAAGGGCAAGTGATAATGGGGAGTTTGGTTTTGTAGGCAGTGAATCCTATATTCCAGACATAGGAAGTCGATCCCAGGTTGCCCGTAATTTCGTTATAGAGCGGCGCCTGATCGATATAAGGGAGCAGAGGGATATACGTACTGAATCTCGAATCAAGTCCACAGGTAGTGCAGGTACTTTCATAAGGTCCAATGCGGCTGGCGGGGAACGTGCCATAGGTGGAGTGGTAATTGTGTAGCCCCAGTCCCATTTGTTTCAGATTATTCTTACAGGTGCTGCGTCGAGCCGCCTCGCGTGCCTGTTGTACGGCGGGAAGTAAGAGAGCGATTAGAATGGCGATGATGGCAATCACGACTAATAATTCAATCAGTGTGAAGCCCCGTTTGTATGTTTGTTGTCTCATTGGATTTCTACTTTTAATAAAAAGAATGAAAGGGTCTCGGGAACCGTTCCCGAGGATCAGTTATGTATTCCCTGGCGGGATTTCAGATGAATGTTGGCATGCCTGTCTGGAATGCCATTGATAAAGCGGACATCGGCTATATCGCCTCCCCAATGTCGGGAAATATCGGTGAGTGTTGAGCCGCCAATTGCCAGAATGCCTCCTGGGACCAGCGGAGCAATGTCTTCGATCTTGGTGAAAGTTTGCTGTATGTCGGGCTCTGAGGCATACTCGGGGGTGCGAGTATAAGTGACGATACTATCGTGGGACGCAGATGTGTTTGCATCGTAAGTGAAAACAATGTGATACCAGCAGTCCTTCTGCCATTTGGTCGCTTTGTCCAAAAGGTGCGAGACGTATTTTCCGTTTGTGGTTAAAAAACCGAAACCAAGCCGGCCGGAATGATCGTTAGCAAAGAGATTGAATTGTGAGGTCGTATGTTGTTCGACATTTCGATAATGGAATAAGGTATCTGAATCTCCCTGGCGGTCGTTGTTAGGATTACGCGCCCAGAGTTCGATTGTGAAGCGGTCCATGTGAAACAGCCCGGCTTCTGCCGCAGACAGCCGACGATACAGTTTATAGAGTTGCGAATCGAACGGTCCGGCGGCAGTGGTCGTGTTTTGTGGTGCCTGTTGTCCGCGAAAAGGGGACTTGCCTTTTGCTTCTATGATTTTGAGGTTCAGACGATGATCCCCTGAATCACGGGCGATTCGGGAGGATTCCTGATCCGATAATTTCCAGTGCGTCACAAGCTCTGGTGCTTTGTCATTCAAATTTTGAACAAAACATTCGGGTGTGGATTCGATTTTCTCAATATGGCGCGAATGCGGTTGGACACGAATCGCTGTTTTCTCAGTCAGGTTTCTGGTCACCGTAACTTCCCGGTCGGCATTGACGAGATTGAATTCAACCAGCCCTTTGAGCACATGGACTTCGGTTTCCTGGCTGGGATTCACGATCAGACCAAAGCGGGTGCCTAAATCGACGATACGTGAGGTGGCTGTTTCTACCGTGAGTCCCTGCGATTGCGGGGGAACGTTTGCAAACAGATTTCCGAGGTCGAGTTTGAACCGATCTGGTTCGATTGGAATCAGACGGGATGTCCCTTTGAGAATCAGATGCGCGCCCGAAATGGTTTCTAGCTCAACGACTCCGCTGGAAAGGTGCAATTGATCTCCTGCGTGCAGTAGATCTTCGTGAGACCAGTGGCGTTTGCCATCTTCCCAGATCGCGTGTTGTGTATTGATCACGCGGACCAGGAAGCGGGGGGGATGGTCTAACCAGAACTGAAAATAAAGCAGTAAGGCAGAGCTGATGATCAACAATGTAAACGCCAGAATCGCAGACATGACTTTCCATCGCGCAGGAGTTGATCTCGTGGCAGAAAGGTAATCTGGAAGCGTGCGCAGCTCAGTTGAGGACAAGGGGTCATAAGCGGTCGATCGCCCTAATGGTCCGGGATCAACAATCCCTTCCCATTCCAGGTTGGCGCACATGCCGGAGTATTGAATGAAAATATCTCTGGCTCCATCATGATTTAGAACCAGTTTTTCCAGGCGTGCGGCTGCTTTGGGTGAGAGTGTTCCATATTGGTACTCCCAGCAGAGGTGTATTAACTCTTCCTGTAATTCGGGGGTGAGCATCAGAAAAGATCTCCCGCATGCAGACGTCGCTGGATACAACTGAAAAGCAGTTCATGTGCGCGACGTAACGTTTTGTAGATGGCATTCGGAGATCGTTTTAAAGCATCAGCGACCGATTTGGTATTGGCGTCTGGTTCGTAAATTTTTTCTAGAACTTCTTTTTGTCGTTCTGACAATAATTCGTAGCAGACTGAAAGAGCCGCTTGCTGCTGGTCTAGTTCGTCTACAGTGACCATGGCCTGTTCGGCCACCCGATTATAAAATTCATTACTGAAAATATTTCGTTCGAGATTTTGACGGCGGCGGTAATTGAGGACTTCATAGCGCACAATCTGGCAGCTCCAGGCCCAGAAGTTGGACCCGGTCTCAAACAAATCAAACTTCGACCAGAGTACGGTGCACGTGTTCTGGTAGATCTCTTCCGCATCGGTCCTGTTATCTACCAATGATCTAATAAATCGGTAGATTCTTTGACTATGCTTGGAGAATAGTACGATGAATTCTGTTGTTCGGTCTGTGGCAACCGCCATTTATGGTATCCTCTACTGAGACGCAACGAGAGAAGCCCTGATTAATCACAACCCTTAATGAATACAGCCTGAGCCTGCAGGGATTAGCCTTGGAAAAATGACAATGTTCTGAATTTTTGTCGATTTGTATGTGTCTTTATGAATACCAGTTTTGTGGTGCATCGCTGATATCGGGTTTTGAAGACTGCCCGGTCTGAATCTGAAAATGGAACAGGGAACGAGAAAAGCATGAAATTTGAACGGATTCCGTTTCGATCTGACTGGTATGAACAGGCGTGTGAACTTCGCAATGAATTACTCCGCAGGCCTCTTGGTCTCGATTTATTCACAGAGGATCTGGAGGCGGAAGCCGGGTATCGGCATTTTGGTATGATTGAGGAGGACCGGGTTGTGGCCTGTGCGCTGGCGATTCCAGAGACTCCGGATAAAGCAAAAATCCGTCAGATGGCGGTTTCTGTCGAGTATCAAAATCAAGGAATTGGAAAGCAGTTAGTGCGAAACATGGAACTGGATCTCAAGCAGCAGGGAGTTGAGTCACTCGAACTGGAAGCCCGATCGACGGCCGTCGGTTTTTACGAAAAGCTGGGTTATGATGCGGAGGGGGAAGAATTTCTGGCTGTCTCGATTCCGCATGTGCGGATGGTGAAATCGCTCGTTCAAGAGTGACTGCTGATTAACCGAGGAGTTCCTTAATCACAGCGCCGCCTGTTTGACTGAGGACTTTGAAGCGGCCTTCATGGAAATAGGTGAGCTGGTTGTCATCCAAGCCCATAATGTGTTCCAGAGTGACGTGCAGGTTCCTGATCGGGTTGACGACTTCGACCGCGTGATCGCCGATTTCATCTGTCGCACCAATGCGATGGCCGGCTTTGACGCCGCCTCCCGCCATCCAGAGTGACATGCCTTTCGCGTTATGATCGCGGCCGGCAGCCTGTCTGCCACTACGGATGCCGTTATCGGGAGAGCGACCAAATTCGCCCGTCCAGACGACCAGCGTTTCATCCAGGAGGCCTCTGCCTTTCAAGTCTTTCAAGAGGGCAGCGATCGGTTTATCGACGGCCTGCATGCGTGCTTTGTGGGAACGATCCAGATAGTCGTGCGAATCCCAGCCAGCAGCGTAGATCTGAACGAAGCGGACTCCTTCCTCGACCAGTTTTCTCGCCAGTAAACAGCGTCTGCCGAAACTGTCGGTTTCTGGTTGCCCCAGGCCGTACATTTCCTGGGTCTGCTGCGTCTCCTTATCCAGGTTGATAATATCGGGGACCTGTGCCTGCATGCGAAAAGCCAGTTCGTAGGATTCCATGCGGGCGGCGAGCAGGTCTTCGTGCGGATGGCGTTGCATGTCGGCCTGGTTCAGTTTGGCTAACAGATCCAGATTTTTGCGTTGGGTCTCGCGCGTGACGTGGGCGGGCGGGTTCAAATCGAGAATCGGCGAACCTTTGGAACGCAGAGCGGTTCCCTGGAAGTAAGCGGGGAGGAAGCCGTTTGACCAGTTGGCAGAGCCCCCTTGTGGGTACGCGACTTCGGGCAGCACAATGAACGCGGGCAGATTTTGATTTTCGGTACCCAGACCGTAGGTCATCCAGGAGCCGACTGCCGGGTCGCCACCGAAGCGGTTGCCGGTATTCATGTGATAGCAGGCGGTGGGGTGATTGATTGATTCCGCCTGTAGTCCGTGATACACGCAGAGATCATCGGCGACTTCCGAGAGATGCGAAAAGTGTTCGCAGAGTGAAATTCCCGATTCGCCCGCCTGTCGATGTTTAAAGGGACTCTTGATGTAATAGCGTTTGCCGCTGGCCATCGCGGAGACCTGTTTGTCTTCGCGGACGAACTCTTTGAGGTGCAGTTTTTCCAAAGCCGGCTTGGGATCGAACGTATCGATGTGGCTCGGGCCGCCTTCCATGAATAGAAAGATGCAGGCTTTGGCGCGGGGCTTGAGATGCGGATCACGCGGCGCCAGCGGTTTTTCAAATACCGGGTTGGGCGAATTCTGTGTAGATTTTTCTTCTGCCTGGAGCAGGGCGTTTAAAGCTACGGTGCCGAGGCTGGCACTCATGCCGTATAGAAAATCGCGTCGTTGTAATCGGTGCATAGGATTCTTACCGCAAATAAACAAACTCGTTGGAATTCATCAGAACAAGGCACAGCTCCGCGAGAGCGCGGGTTTCGGCATCGACGTCCCAGGGTTTTAAGTCTTGGATGTAGTTGTCTGTCAGATCCAGTTTTTCGGTCCAGGTAAATGACTCGCCCGTTAATTCTTCAATCATTTCCCGTTTGACTTCACGGGGCAGCGAGACCTTTTGAGGCGGATGTGCCTGGTGATAACTCTGCATGTCAGCGACATGTTTGAGTGTGACGGTTAACTCAGCCGGTTCCGGAGTTCGCAGCACGACTGCCTGGAAAATTTGTTTGATGGCTTCCGGCGTTGATGCTGTTTCCTGTTTGATTTTGTGAGCCAGGGCAACCGCACGGTCATGTGTGAATTGTCCGTTAAACAGGGCAAAGGCCTGCGGGGTGACGGTCGTTTCATCCCGGCGTTCGCACGAGGATTCACTTCCCGGTCGATTGAAGACTTCGAGCATTGGGTCGGAGAGCGTGCGATAGCGAAACGCATACAAGGTCCGTCGATTCCGTTGTTCGGGACGCGGCATCGGTTGGTAAGCGGGAGCGACTGACCCCATAATGTGCCGTGGCTGCAGTGCGACTTCCCAGTTGATTTCCGGAAAGACGCCGGGGCCTCCCATTTCCGGATTCAGTTCGTTCGTGATCAACAATAGCGAATCACGGATTTGTTCGGCTGTCATTCGACGAGTGGGGTAGTGCGACAGAAACTGATTGTTCGGGTCCTGTGTCTGTGTCTGTTCCTGATTGGCCGGGTGACTGCTCTGCTGATAGGTGTTGGAAGTCATAATCAGATGGTGTAGTTTTTTGATCGACCAGCCGTGATCCATAAACCAGGTCGCGAGCCAGTCCAACAATTCAGGGTGTGACGGCTTGGCTCCTTTTTGACCAAAATTATTCGGTGTGGCGACCAGACCCGTGCCGAAATGGATCTGCCAGATGCGATTCACAATTACGCGTGCGGTTAGCGTGTTATTCGAACTGGCAATCCAGCGGGCGAGCGCCAGTCGGCGGCCTTCCTGGGAGTTGGGAATCGTATTCCAGGCGTTGGGTTCCTCGACGTTATTAGAGCCGGCGACCGCACTCAGCACGCCTGGCGTGACTTTTTCGGTCGGGGCGGTAACCGCACCGCCGGCGAGGATGAAGGTCTGCTGGATCTCGCGTTGCTTTTTCTTGGGGCCGGGGATGAGATTGACGGCCTTCGTTGAGCGATAGTTGTTAGGCGGACCATTATACACACTGAAGGCGTAAGGTTCGTACCGTTTGAGTTCCCGCTCGAAATAGTCAATGCGTTTGTTGTTGATTTTGAGCAGACTTTTTTCGTGTTCGGTTAAGCCGAACCATCGGAGCGGCGGTCGTTTGTCGGCGGCCACCTGTTTCAGGTTTTTAAAACCTTCTTTTTTCAGCCAGGCGGCGATAGCGGCGTTGGTTTTCTGTTTGAATCGCTCTTGCTCCGCGCGGGATTCTTCAATTAACCTTTCGGTTCGAACTTTCATCTCGGCGAAGCCGGAAATATTTTCATGCGACTGGTAAGCGACTTTCCGGTCGGCAAACTGCACCGGGGCAAAGACGGCTTGAATGCGGTAGTAATCACGGGTGGGAACGGGATCGAATTTGTGATCATGGCATTTCGCACAACGGAAACTGTGGGCGAGGAAACTGACGCCGACACTTTGAGTGATATCATCCAGAAAGAGTTGACGGGTGATGGCGGCGACGCTCATTCCCGTATGCTCCCAAGGGCCGCTGCGTAGGAAGCCGGTGGCGAAAAGCATTTCTGGATCTTCCGAGTCCAGTTCATCGCCCGCCAGTTGCTCAATGATGAACCGATCGTAGGGCTTGTCGGCGTTGAAACTGCGCACGAGATAATCACGGTAACGCCAGGCGTTGGGGCGTTCGTAGTCGTTCGCAAAGCCACTGGTGTCGGCATAGCGTACGACGTCAATCCATGTTTGTGCCATCTGTTCGCCGTATTGCGGCGTTTGTAACAGACGTTTGATAAAAGACGACCAGGCTGCATCCCCGTCAGAAGTGAAAAATTCTGTGACCTGCTTTGCCGTTGGCGGGAGTCCGGTTAAATCATAGGTTGCACGACGGAGCAGTGTTTTACGGTCGGCAGGTTTTGAAGAGACAAGTTGCTTCTGCTGGAGTTTCTGTTGAATGAACGCATCAATCGGATGACGCTCGCCAGACTGTTTCACCGTGAGCGCTTTCCAGGGAACAGCCGGGCGTTGGATCGATTGATAGGCCCAGATGTCTTCGGGCTGATAGGTGCGACCGGTCCAGGTCGGGCTCTGGCCGCCTGAAGTGGACATCGCGAGTTCTGTTCCAGAGGCAGTGCCTTTTGTCTCAGAGGGAACCAATTTCTGATCGGACCAGACGGCGCCGTCAGCGATCCACTGTTTCAGGTCTGCGATTTCGGCGGCGTTCAGTCGGTTGCGCTCCTGGGGAGGCATCTGAATGTTTTCGTCCTTCCAGGTGACGGCATTCCAGAACGGGCTCTGTTCGGGTTTACCTACGATGATCGAAGGCTCTCCTGATTCGCCCCCTTTGATCAGGGCTTCGCGGTTCAGCATGATGTATTCGCCTTTGATGTCGTCCGGCGTTTTACCGTGACAACCCAGGCATTTTTGTTCGAGTAGCGGGCGAATCTTCTGGAGGAAGAATTGTTCCATTGGAGAGATTTTTGTCTCTTCGGAAAACAAGAATCCGGAACCGGATTGAATCGCGATGATCATACCGAAGCAGATCAAGAGAGAGAGCTTTCGAACCGGCTGGGAAGAAAGAACGCGCATGAATGAAATCTTTCGAATTCAAGTGAGACGAGTGGAATGGATTGATTCCCGGTCAGCGTATCAAGTTAATCGGCGAGGGGTGATAAATCAATTTCATTTGATACGAAATCGTTTAATGTCACAAAGATACACTGAGTTCTAGTAACAATGTTACGTATTTGGGTGGGAAGGCGATCACTGATGCAGTAGGATGGAATGCAATGATCTTCACAGCGCGTACTTGCTGCACGCTGATTTGAGAATCCGTTTTTGAGAAAAGGTAAACCATGAATATTGGGGCTAAGAAATTCTTACTGAGTCTGTGTGTTGTCGCCGTATTACCCGTTTTGAGTCAAGCTGATGTTTTTGGACAAAAGAAAGCGCTGCAGAAGGAACCTGGTGCGGTTACCGATGGGGCGATTGTCAGTGAATCAGCCGAGGATGCATTGCATCCGGGTTACACATCGCTGTTCAACGGCAAAGATTTCACCGGTTGGATTGTGCCTGAAGGGGACAACGGTCACTGGAAAGTTTTCAAGGGAGTGATCGACTATGATGCCCAGAGTGAAGCCAAAGGGGATAAGAATCTTTGGACGGAAAAAGAGTACGGCGATTTCATTTTAAGTCTGGAATGGCGGATCAAACAGACAACGGGTTTGTATAAGGTGCCCATCGTTCTCGCCGACGGTTCGGAGCTGAAAGATGCGAAGGGGAATGTGATCACCGTTGAACTACCCAATGCCGACTCGGGTATTTATCTGCGAGGCACTCCCAAAGCTCAGGTCAATATCTGGTGCTGGCCCCTTGGTTCCGGCGAAGTCTATTCTTACCGTCGCGATCAAAGTATGTCGCCTGAAGTCCGCGCTGGTGTGACACCGAAAGTGAATGCCGACAAACCGGTAGGCGAGTGGAATAAGTGCATTATCATCATGGTTAAAGACCGGTTGACGGTGATTATGAACAACAAGATGGTTCTCGAAAATGCGCAACTGCCTGACGTGCCTGAGAAAGGGCCGATCGCGTTCCAGCATCATGGCGGTAAAAGGAAAGACGGAACTTTTAGTCCTGCCAGTAGTCTGATGCAGTTCCGTAATGTTTATATCAAAGAACTTGAATAGGTTCTGATTGATTCCTCCTGGTTGATCCTTTACGATTGAACCCGTCTCCTGTTTCATGAAAAGTGAACACGGCAGACGGGTTTTTCTATTTCTTCACCTTTAGGTGATTCAACAATGTAGGTGAATCAACAATGAAACAAACTTCCGGTGCGCTCTACCTGTTGTTCCTGGCGATGGGCTTTTGTCTGTTCACGACTGACTCGCTTTCTGCTCAAAAAAAAGATCCGTTTCGCGAATTCATTCGTCCCACCGAGCCACTCTCACCGCAGGATGCATTAAAGGCATTCACGCTGCCACCTGAGTTCGAAATACAACTGGTAGCATCCGAGTCCGAGATTCAAAAACCGTTGAATATGGCGTTTGATATCAAAGGTCGACTCTGGATTACCGATTCTTCCGAATACCCTTATCCCGTCAAGCAAGGAACCAAGGGGCGGGATACGATTAAAATTCTGGAAGATACCAACGGCGATGGACGGGCCGATAAAATTACTACATTCGCGGAAGGGCTCAATATTCCGATGGGCTTGTATCCGTATAAGAACGGCGTGATCGCCTTCAGTATTCCTGATATTAAATTCTATGAAGATACCGACGGCGATGACAAAGCCGACAAGGTGACCAAACTCTTCGGACCGATGGGCTTTGAGCGTGATACGCACGGTATGAATAACTCGTTTCGGCGGGGCTTTGACGGCTGGCTGTATGCGAATCACGGGTTTAATAATCAGACCAGTGTGAGTGGCAGCGATGGTCATAAAATCGAAATGCATTCGGGGAACACATATCGGATGCGGCTCGATGGATCGCGGATTGAACATTTCACTCACGGACAGGTCAACCCCTTTGGTTCGACGTTCGATGAAAAGGGGAATCTGTTTACCGCGGACTGTCATTCCAAACCGATTTATCAAATCTTGCGCGGCGGATACTATCCGAGCTTCGGCAAGCCCCATGATGGCTTAGGCTTCGTCAAACCGATGATGGAGCACCTGCATGGCTCGACGGCAATTGCGGGCGTCGGAATTATTTCCGGTGAACAGTTTCCACCGGAATATCAGGGCAACTTCTTTAGCGGCAATGTGATGACCTGTCGTCTGAATCGCAATTCACCCGTGTATCATGGTTCGACGATTGTTGCGAAAGAAGAACCCGATTTTCTCTCAACCACCGATCCTTGGTTTCGACCCGTCGATGTCCAACTCGGGCCCGACGGCGCCCTGTATGTCGCAGACTTCTACAATAAAATTATCGGTCACTATGAAGTTCCACTGGATCATCCGGGCCGGGACCGGCATCGAGGACGTATCTGGCGGATTGTGAGTAAAGGCAAAGATCACGCACCCGTCGATTATACAAAACTGAGTCTGCCCCAATTGATTGCGTTACTGGGTTCTTCAAATTTGACGACGCGGATGCTGATTACCGATTATCTTTCGGATCAAAAGGGACAGGAAGCTGTAGCTCCTTTGCAGCAAGCTGTCCTAGAAGCGAAACAGCCGACGATTGTGGTGCATTCACTGTGGGTCTTGTATCGACTGGGCGCGTTGACTGATGAGTTAATTACTCAGGCCGTCTCAAGTCCTTCAGGACTGGTGCGGATTCATGTGGCGAAAATTCTGGCCGAACAAGCTTCCTGGAACGAACAGAACCGTTTGCAGATGGTACGTGATCTGGAAGATGAAAATGCGTTCGTACAACGGGCGGCCGCGGAAGCCCTCGGTTTGCATCCGCAGCTGGAAAACATTCAGCCTCTGTTTGCATTACGGCAGAGGGTTCCTGCGGAAGACAATCATCTGGACTATGTCGTGCGGCGCGCTTTGATGTTGCAGATTCGTGATCCGCTGGTGTTTAAGCAGTTGGATTGGGCGTCGTTAAAATCGCCGCAGCACAAAGAATTGGCGCAGCTTTCTCTGGCCGTACCGACGGAACAGGCGGCGTTGTATTTGATTCGATATCTGAAATCAGAACAGGTTGATCAGCGGGAATTCCCCGACTACTTCCGGCACATCGTCCGTTATTTACCAGCAGAAAAACTGCCGCAGATTATCGAGTTGGGCCGAACTAAATTAGCCGGTAATCTCGATCTACAAGTCGAAATTATCAAGGCGATTCTGCAGGGATATCGGCAAAAGGGATTGAAGTATGACCGTGCCTTAACAGAATGGGCGGTTGCCCTGGCGGATAGTTTGCTGGCGTCGAATGCCGACCAACCGCTGCAATGGATCAATGTGCCTGTAGGGAAAGAGGCGACTGGTAACCCCTGGGCGTTGCAACAACGTGCGTCTGCCGATGGCAATCAGGCGTCTCCCTTTTTCTGCAGCTTACCGGCGGGAGAACGGGCTACCGGTAAACTGGTTTCCGCTGATTTTAAGCTTCCCGCCCAATTGGAGTTTTATGTGGCGGGCCATGTCGGCTTTCCGGATCAACCCGATCATGGGCAGAATTATGTGCAATTGAAACGATCGAATGATCACAGCGTTATCACACGTGTCTCTGCACCGCGGAATGATCTGGCGCAAAAAGTGAGCTGGGATCTCAAGGAGTATGCAGGCGAATCGGGTTATCTGGAAATTGTTGATGGTGATGCCGGCAAGGCGTTTGCCTGGTTAGCCGTGGGGCGATTTGAGCCAGCCGTAGTTTCTGTTCCTCAACAGAGTTTGCAGCAACAGATCAATCACTTATCGGCGGCTGCGTTTCTAGTGCGGGAATTCCAGATTGGTGCGGCACGCGAGGAACTGGTGACACTACTGTCAGAAGCACGCCTTGATCCGAGTCTGGTGAATGAACTGGTGCTGGCGGTGATCACTCTGGATGGAACTGATGCCTTTCGACCACTGTTTCCGCTCCCCGTCAGTCCGGTTCCCGGCAACGACGCTTTTCAAAAAACGGTAATACAGGCAGTCATCCAGCGGCAGGTGGATCAGCGTGATACATTGTTTCAACAGGCGTTTAAACGTTATCCTTCTCGTTTGCAGACACAACTCGCGCAAGCGTTATCCAAACAGCCGCAGGGAGCCGAACAACTGGTGGCGTATGCAGAGAAAGGCATCGTCTCGCCTCAACTGTTGACCGAGCCGGCGATTCAAAATCAGCTTCAACAGGCGGCTGATCCCCAATTGAAAATACGTCTGCAGAAATTAATCAGTGCGTTGCCACCTCGTGAGAAAAAGACGCAGGAGAATATCGCCACGCATTTGAAATCACATGCCTCGTTTCAAGTCTCGCTTGAAAATGGAAAGACTGTGTTTGAGAAGAACTGTGCCGTCTGTCATCAACTGGCGGGCAAGGGGGCCGTGGTCGGGCCGCAGTTAGACGGAATTGGCAATCGAGGGCTGGAACGATTGCTGGAAGACGTGCTCGATCCGAATCGGTCGGTGGATATCAACTTCCGTACGCTGACGATTCTCACTGATGAAGGGCGCGTTTTTTCGGGCCTGAAGCGGCGGGAAGAGGGAGCCGTGCTGGTGTTCGTTGATAATAAAGGGAAGGAATTTACGATTTCCAAAGAGGAGATTGAAGAACAGAAACAGTCGCCGCTCTCCTTGATGCCGGCGAATCTGCTGGAAATTTTATCGCCGCAGCAATTACATGACCTGCTGGCGTATCTGCTGCAAAGTACCAAAAAAGAGACCGCCGGCCATTAATGGTTTGGTAGTCGTGCAGCCGCATTCAAACTACTTTTGTGAAAGTTGCTCTGTGTTATGAAACTCCGAATATTACTGACGGCGATGATTTGCCTGCTCATTCAAGGAACAACCATCGCCGACGATTTGATTCGCGTTCGTTCGAAGATGTTCCATCTGCGGAGTTCAGGCGATCGCGAATGGGCTACCTTTCCGGAGACATCGTCGCTGAAAGAACTGGTGCTTCCCGTGCAGGCAGGCGTGAATAAAGAGGAAGGCACGCTTTTATTACGACAGCAGGATGTGAAGCAGACCTGGAATGTCGAACTGAACGGCACCGTGCTCGGCAAACTCGTTCCGGACGCCAATGATCAGCAACTGTTGCTGACGGTTCCTCCTAAAACTATGCAGGCAGAGAAAAATCAGCTACGCATCTATCAGGCGGGCAAGCAGATCCCCGATGATATTCGCGTGGGAGAAATCGTCTACTTTGCAGAGCCGAAACGGGATGTGTTGTCTGAGTCGTTTCTTGTGATTGAAGTTGTGGATGGAGCATCGAAGCAGCCACTTCCCTGTCGGATTACGATTATGAATTCAGACGGGACACTGGTGGCGACGACGGCTGAGTCGAATAAACAGCAGGCGGTTCGGACGGGAGTGATTTATGCCAGTGAGGGGAAAACCCGGTTTCGCTTGCCGGCTGGTGATTATCTCATCGCAGCCGGGCGGGGTTTTGAATATGGCGTTGATTTTCAGCGGGTGAAATTACAGCCCCGCGATATGAAAAAAATCCAGCTCAAGATCAATCGCGAAGTAGATACCTCTGGGTATGTAAGCTGTGATACGCACATTCATACGCTGACGCATTCGGGACACGGCGACAGTTCAATGGCCGAGCGGATGATTACGCTGGCGGGCGAGCAGATTGAATTCCCGATCGCCACCGATCATAACAAGCAAATCGACTATGAACCGTTATCCCGAAAATTAAAAGTGCGGCAGTATTTTACGCCCGTCATCGGGAATGAAGTCACCACGAAGTGGGGGCACTTTAATGTGTTTCCCGTTCAGGCAGAGGGGCCGATACCCGATTATAAACTGCCCAACTGGGACGGGATATTTGAAAGCATTTACGAGACACCAAACGTCAAAGTGGCGATTTTGAATCATGCGCGCGATATTCACTCGAAGTATCGCCCCTTTGATCGCAAGAATCATCTGAGTCAAACCGGCGAGAACCTGGATGGCTGGCGTTTGCGGGCGAACGCGATGGAAATTATCAATTCGGGCGCCACGCAAACCGATTTCATGCAACTGTATCACGACTGGTTTGGTATGTTGAATCGGGGTGTGTTCTTAACGCCGGTGGGCTGCAGCGATTCGCATGATGTGAGCCGTTATATCGTGGGGCAGGCGCGGACTTACATTCAAGCAGAAGATAAAGATCCGTCCAAGATTGATGTGAGTCAGACCATTCAAAACTTCGTGGACGGCAAGGTGCTGCTTTCTTATGGACTCTTTACGCAGATCAAGGTAAACGGCAAATATGGGCCGGGAACTTTAGTGCCTGCGTCTGAAGATCTCGAAGTAAGTCTCACCGTATCAGGTCCGGGGTGGGTGGCGGCGGATCAGATCAGCCTGTACGCGAATGGAGAGTTGATTCGTAGAGAGGACATCGATGATTCAAAACCGCAGAGAGGCGTGAAATGGCAGGGGACCTGGAAGCTCAAGCAGTTTCCGCATGATTGTCATCTGGTCGCGATTGCGACGGGCCCCGGCGTAACTTCGCCGTCTTGGCCGCTCGCCAAACCGTATCAGCCGGATTCTCCGGAATATAAATCACATGTGGTTGGTTCCACAGGGGCGGTCTGGATTGACGCGGACGGCGATGGTAAAAAAACGCCCGCATATGTCTATGCGGAACGACTCGTGAAAGAGCACAAGGGGGACCTCAGCGCACTGTTAAAGAGTCTGGCGAACTATGATCTGGCAGTTTCACAGCAGGCGGCCAGTCTGCTCAGGGCAGGCGGGAAATCTCCCTTTGATCCTGAAATGACAAAATTATTGCAAGACGCCGCCAAGCAGGTTCAGATCGGATTTGCCCTGTATGCGGAAGCGTGGCGGTCGAGTCAAATTGCCCGCACGACGAATTAGTCTGTTACGCTCGGCTGAAACGCGGCGAGAGGCGTGCGAACAAAAAAGACTCCCGGGCCTCCTGGCTGTTTGGGATCGAGATCATAGAACAGCGTACCCAGTGTGCGCTCATCAATTTGAACCGTGCGTGGCCAGCCGCGACCTTTGATGGGACGCCCCGGATTATAGATGATCACCGAATTCGTTTTGTCCCAGGTCTGACCCGCATCGTGCGAGAGTGTCAGTTCAAACGCCCATTCGTCGTCGCGGCCGACGCCGTACAGAATTGAAGTCAGCACAAGGGTTCCGTTTTTCAGAACCGTCAAGTCATAACCGGCGACGCCGAAGTAGGGGAGATTGTTCAACGCCTGCCAGGTTTGCCCCTGATCAGTGGAACGCAGGCCATACACCATCTGTCCCGGCTTGCCGACGGGGACGGGGGAACGGGCTTGCGGCGCGCCGCTGATGAATGTTCCCTCGGTTGTCCGCACAAGCGGCACCATTCCATGATTTCGGCCATCACCAAACGGGAAGACGGAATTTGTTTGGCGGTGATAAATGACCGTACGATCATAAAAGGGACAGACCCAGCGGTCTGCATCGAGTTCGAGAATCGGATGTCGCAGGCAGGTATAGTTCGTCAGATCAACCAGGGGGATTTCTGTAACGGGGGACCAGGTGACGCCGTTATCTTTCGATGTGCAAAACTGGGGCACGCGCCAGCGGCGTTTGTCTTCAATGCGATAGCAGGACCAGTGTAAAACAATTTCACCACTCTTGAGTGTGGTGAGCGAGCCGGGATAGATCGAGCAGTCTTTGATGCTGGGAATGGGTTTGCTGGTTGACCAGTGTAAACCGCCGTCGGTCGAACGGGAAAGCAGCAGTTCTTTACCGCCGCCCCCGTTTTCGTTGTAGACCGCCAGCAGATCGCCGTTGGCCGCGCGACACAGGGCCGGGTGAATGTGCCCGCCGATGACGGTGCCCACACGAATGGGAGCGGAGGGGATTCGTTCTGCAGTCTGATTTTCTGCCAGTGCAGGGGAGAGGCACGCGGGCAGGCAGCCGATGTAAAACAGGAGCAAGTGCATGAGTGAGCGGCGATGCATCATCGAAGCAGGCCTCCGTCAATAGAAGGATAATTTCGGAAGAAAACAGGTGTGCCCACGATCCTGTTTACCGTGTCGGGTGTCAGACTGCAACAGAGGCGTTAAATTGGCGGAAAGTTAGGCTGTATTACGCCTTTCCCGTCTCAATGCTTTGACAGTCAACGGGGTCTGCATTAAGCTATCGCCTTTCACCTCACGAATATTCCGAGGCCGGAATTCATTTCAAACCGCCTTGGGAGTGTGTAAGATAAACGATGACCAGAAAACAACTTGGGGCCGTAGCTCAATCGGTTAGAGCAGCAAACTCATAATTTGTTGGTTGCAGGTTCGAGTCCTGCCGGCCCTATTTTTTCTGGTACGTTTTATTTGATTATAGCGTCTCTCATTCTGTGAATCTCATCCGAATGGTTCTGGAGACGCTGCAGTAAATCTAGACACAGGCTGTATGCACTCTTTCTTCAGCGTGCTCTCTATTTTCTATCGCTTTGTCGGGATTCTTAATGAGGTCATGTAGACTTTGATTCACAAGGCGGAAAAAATCAACGAGCCGCGGAACAGAGATTTCGGCGGTCTCGCTTCGGGCCACGCAGCTTACTCTTGGTCGCAATCTCTGGTGGGCATGTTACCAGTAACGGTTCCATGACGCGCATACCATTGTTTCCATAATTCTCCAGGCGTTCCCTGATGTGCCCGTTCACGATGTGGTGAGAGGAAACGAGAATCGCACCATCGGAAGCAACGACATGCTCCTTGAATATCATGCCGTCAACCAGCTCTTTAATTGAGACTCGTTGGGTCGTTTCACTAACCGACGCGATGATAGCTTGTTCCAATTCATCGACAATAAAAGGAGCAAAGACTTCTGGTTGCCTGCGTAAATGTTCGAAGGGCAAATGGTTTGATGAATGGGTGTGTTCGAGATTTTTGTATTCTTGGACTGTTCTGATCAGGTTGGCGGCAAGTGAAAGTGGCTCGTTTCGAATGCTGTCTATTTTGAGCGACAACAGGTCATTCTGATTATCGAACAGCTCGATAATTGTGGAAACGGTTTCCAATTCCGAGATTTGATTAATGATTTCTACGATGTCTTCGTGTTCGCGATCATTAGTTGTAGAAATAAAATCACGAGTTTCAATCAGGATTGCCGCAGTTTCATAGTGTTCGATGTGTTTAGGACTCAGCCCTGGTGCTAAATCACTCACTAACTGAACGACATGTTCTGAGCGGGGAGAGGCAGAGCTGATAAGTCGATTGAGCAGAGAAATGTATTCGTTATGTGATTTGGTCGTTTGTTTCCGCTGTGATGCAATCAGAATTGCCAGCGACAGCAAACCTGCGATTTCTTTGAATAAGGCAAGGTGCGCTTTGGAATATGCATTCGTCTCGATGCTCGAAAAGAACAGGAACCCAATACCGTGCCCTTCGACAGTCAGTGGAAATGTGAAAGAAGACCGAATTCCTTCATTCACAATCAAACGCGTTGATACAGAGTGAGGGTGTTTTTGAAGGTACTCTTCAAGGTTATTCAGAATCCTGGGGCGGTTTTGTTCCAACACAAATTGAAGTGAAGAGCCTTTCAGTGGGGCACTATAATTTTTGCCGAGTATCACTTTTTTCTCGGAACGGCACCAGCGTGCAACGACTCGTACTCCTGATTCGTCGACCAAGGCACATCCGATTCGATTGAATGGCAAAATCGAGTTGAAATTGTCGTAAACTGAATTCAACACGGTATCCAGTGTTGCCCCTTGCGTGACTTGCTGCATCAAACCAGAAAATAAGTTTGCGTGCATGTCGTTTGAAGGTTCATCGAGCTTACGATTTCGTTCGAGTTCAATCATGATTAACTCAGTTCTACTTTCACTCTCGAATCAGAAAGGAAAAATTATTTCACCACTCCCTTATACTTTGCATCGCTGGGAGAGCCTTTTTTCGAAGCTGCTTAGTTGCTTCGTATTCGTCTCATGTTGGCTTCTGCATGTCCGTCAGGCATTGGGAGAACTTTTTTACGGAATAACAAAGTATAGGTTGCGTACTTGCAACATGTGGTGAGGTAAAACCCTGAAAGAGTAGGTGGTTTTACCGCAATTTCGGGGGATAGAAAGGTGAGAACTTCTATAACAGGCACAATCAATTTTATTGTTGTGCACAACCCATTGATGAATTTTTTGGTGTCCCTACCGCCAATTTTTGATTTGCCCCTGATTTTTTCTCAGGTGTATTGTGTGGCATTGCAGGTGACTAACGGAATAGCCGTGAAGTCCCAAACCGCACGCCAGTGATTCCCGCGTCCTCAATGGCAGTTCTCAGATCTTTCTGCACGAAGCAGTAGGTAAAACGCGGTGGTCGATACAGGCAGAACATAGCAGCATCGCGAAGCGTGTTGCACGATTGAATTATCTCTTCTGCTTCTGCAGCTGATGCGTCTGGCGGAATAGTTATATTCGGGTGTGGCAGTTGTAGCCACCAGTAATCGGGTATCTTCTGTCCGCGATGTACAACAGGCACCGCGTAGTACCGATGAAGGGGCATTGAGAACGAATCAATGATGGCCCGGAATCGTCCACTGATAAGCCAGCCGCAGTTACGGATTGGCGCAGAGCTGATCAGATCGGTAACGATCGCGCGATCATCGAGAAAGATTGTGTTGAAGTCGGGTTCAAAATCGGGAAGACCATCGAACGGAAGCTGATACACGGAATCGGGCGCGTCGTAGTCGTATGTGCTACCCATGGTCTGATGTTGGGGCGCAATTCCTACGTCGAAATCGTTGTTAAACGTGTAGTACTTAGCCTTCATGGGTCCCGGTTTTCATTCCAGCTTTACTTGCTCTCAACCGGCTTCGATTCCAGTACTTCGTTTTTTTCGGGGTCGTAGGTGACGATGTATTTGATTTCGTCGCAGTCAACGTCGTAGCGCAGGCTGGTTTTACTTTCGAATTTGTCGTCTCGTTTGATGCCGCACTTTTCGCAGTCCAGTTTGGCTTTTATTGTTTCTAACGCTGCAGAGTCGACTTTCATGTTTTCCGGAACGGGAAGATCTGCTGTGCTGAGATCAACGGCTGATGCTTCGCCGAGCGCGACGGTGGAATCGACTTCTGCCTGCTTGACTTCTTTTTCCGCTGCTTTCTCAGCCGCTTTATCGGCGCAACCTGCGATCAGAATGGTGAAGAGTAATACGTATTTCATCGGGTCAGTCTCCTTACTGTCTGTGAACCAGATTAAGAAAAAGAAATATTTGTAGTGAAAGCAGTATATGTATTTGTGATCTGCGATTGAAGTAACGGAGGCTGATTATGGTGTATATCCCATTGATTTTAATCCCTTTCTGGCAGAGGTTGCAGCCGCGGCGTCAGTACCATTGATAGCCTTTCGGAACCACTTTGTCGCTTCGGCTTCATTTTTTGTGACCCCCTGACCATTTTTGTATTTATATCCAAGATTGTTCTGTGCCCATGCGTGACCTTGTTCCGCCGCCTTGCGATACCATTTGACGGATAGGGTATAGTTTCGTGGCACTCCTTTTCCTTTAGAAAAACAGATACCAAGGTTGTTCTGTGCATCTAAGTGACCTTGCTCTGCAGCCATGCGATACCATTTTGCTGCTTCGGTGTCATTCTGGGGGACTCCCTCACCATTTGCGTATTTCTTTGCGAGACTGAACTGCGACAGCGCAAAACCTTGTTCTGCTGCCTTGCGATACCATTTTGCTGCTTCGACAGAATTCTTTGTGACTCCTTCTCCACTGGAGTACATCCAACCAAGGTTATGTAGCGATTCTACCTGACCTTTTGCCGCTGACTTACGCCACCACTTTAACGCTTCTCCATAATCCTGTGGAGTCCCTTTTCCATGGTAGTATCGATAACCCAAATACATTTGCGCATCTACATGGTCTTGTTCCGCAGCTTTAAGGAACCATTTGAATGCTTCAGAATCATCGACGCTGACTCCTTCGCCATTTTGATACGCTTCGCCAAGAATATTCTGCGATTTTGAGAGACCTTGCTCCGCTGCCATGCGATACCATTTCATCGCAGTCGTATAATTCTTGGTGACACCTAAGCCATGATAATACATGGTTCCCACATTGTGTTGTGCATCAGCGTGTCCCTGCCTGGCTGCTTTCTGGAACCACTCCATCGCTTCACTGTAATTCCTGGTGACTCCTTCGCCAGACTTGAAGGAATAACCAAGATTGTATTGTCCCCCCGCATGATTTTGTTCGGCGGCTTTGCGATACCATTTGAGCGCTTCTATGTAATCCTTTTTGACTCCTTTTCCAGAGGTGTATCTCAAACCAAGCTTATTCTGAGCAGAGGAGAGTCCCTGTTCTGCCGCCTTGCGATACCATTCGACTGCTTTGGAATCATTTTTTTCTACTCCTATTCCAGCAGAATAGCAAAATCCCAGTTCGTGCTGTGCTCTGGCATAGTTTTGTTCTGCCGCTTTGCGATACCATTTGATCGCAGCCGCTTTATCCTGTGCGACGCCTTCGCCTGCCATATAATTTCGGCCCAGGGCATACTGCGCCCTGGCATATCCTTGTTCGGCTGCCCTACGGTACCACTTGACTGCTACGGAAAAATTCTTTTCCACTCCTAATCCCATGTCATAGATCTGTCCATATTGAACTTGCGCGACAGGGTTACCTTGTTTTGCCAGAAAACTGAGAGCAGGTCTTGCTTGCTGATACCAGCGAATCGCCTCGTCTTGATCCAGGGGAATACCCCAATCACCGTTATTATAACTGTCACCAACAAAGGTTTTAGCCAGTGCATGGCCTCGGTCGGCGGCTTTGCGAAACAGTTTGTTGGCCCGGCCTTCATCTATGGTGACACCATCACCAATATATAACTTGAGCGCCAGATCATAGTCAGGGTCTTCAAGCTTTAGTTCTGCCTTGTATTCTTCAGTAATCCGTTTCCGCTCACCCGGGCCGTACATTCCTTCAATCAGCTTCAAGTATTCGGGGGTCCCCCAGAGACCTATTAAGGCATCCTTATTGAGCACGCGTTTGGGATCGCGATCACCGTATCGGATTGCCTGTCGTAATGCTTTCAGGGCCTGTTCTTGCTCATCTTGTTCAAGATAGAATTTGGAAAGTTCATAATAGGCGTCTGGGCGAAAGGGATTGATTTCAATCGCTTCCATCCAATTATTTTCAGCCGCAATGATGTCATTGGCTTCAAATTGCTGCGCTGCATTGTCCATTCGCTCTTTGTAAATGGTTTCAATCAGGGCATTGATCTGCTGTAATTGTTGATCCGCCTTCGCAGCAACTTTGTCATCGGGTGAGAGTGCTGCTTCTCTTAACAAGGGGATTCCCAGCAAGTATTTTTTGATTTCCAGGTAAGCGAGAGCGGATTGAAGTCCCCAGGCTGTTTCTTCAGGATTGATTCGCCATGCTTCCTCGAATTGCTGGGCCGCTTGAAAGGCTAACCCATCTGCGTATGCGGAAGTCCCTTTATCCGCACGCACCTGCGCGGCTTGCTTGGCACCGTCTGGATCAATTTTTCGCCAGATCGGGAACAGCTTCAGTCGCTGCTCTCGATTGGCCAGTCCCACGGCCTGACTGATTGCCGTTGCTGCGATGTCTTTCTGTCCCAACTGGGTGGCAGCGATCGCGAGCAGGCTGAATGCTTCGTACTGTGTGGGATCTTTCTCAATCGCGTGGTCTGCAAATTTCATTGCCTCAAGGGACTGCTTGTTCTTGAGTGACTCCTGCACCTTGTTGATGAGCGTTTCGTAGTTTGAGCTCTGCTTTTCATCGGCAAGAAGAGGAGCGGTCTGAAGGGAACCCACAGTGATCGACAGGATGAGAAGGAGTACGATTACTGGCGCTGGGTTTGCAGGTGACTTGAAACGTCGTTGATTATTCGTCATTGGAAGTATCCGCTGGAGTGTCTGGATCGGCCTCTAGTTCCTGCAGGAAATTGTCAAATGAGTCTTCAAGCGAATCATTGGATGCATCTTCTTGTTCAGACTTGCCATTCTTCCGCTTTAATAGATCTGACTTCTTTTTCTCTAATCTTTTCCTGGCCTTTTCAATCAGTTCATCAAGTCGCTTGTTATATTTTTCCAGATAAGATTCGGATGTCTTATCGTTTGCCGCGTCCTCTTCCCTAGGGTCGCGGAGCAGCTTATCCAGTTCTTTCTGTTGGGCAGCGCGTCTGAGTTCCGTTTCTTTTCGTTTGAGTTCATCGACTCCTTCTTTCAGATCCGAGCCAAGTTGTGAGGCTTGTCCGCCCGCACGTTTCAATCGATCTCTGACAGACTGCATGAAGTTTTTAGTTTGAGGATCCTTTGGGGTGGGAAGTGGATCGCGAACACTGCGGATGTTGGCGGCGTTCGTTGACTGGTCGAAGAGTTTGGCGTAGTCGATTTCGTCAACAATCCCGTTTAGCCCTTCCAGTTTTAGATCTTGCATGCTGCGTTGCAGGTCGCGCCGCTCCCGGGCAGTCATCTGCTTTGTTGGCACCTGGCTGGGCTGCTTCTGTTGCGACTGAAAGGGAGACTCCTCTATTTTGGCAAGGGACGTAGCGGAGGAGCCACGTGCAGCAAAATAGCGACGTTGCTCACTCAATTTTCGTTTGTTGAACTGACTCAATTCATTAGCCAGACTGGAGCGTGCTTTTTCCAGTTCGGAGTCCAATATGCGCTTGCGGCTTTTTTCTAGGTATAATTTGCCACGGGTTCTCCGCTGTTCGGCTCTGATTATATTGAGACGTTCCATATCGTTGTCGGCTGCTTTAGCCTGCTTCCCAGATTCGTCCTTTGCCTCTTGCAGGTTACGAATAGTCTGCTCGATTCCCGTTACTCGACTCTCTTGGGCAATGATTGCTTTATTGCTTTCTCGCTGATAAGTGGCCCATTCGGTTTTTTCATTTGAGTCCAGCTCGCGAAATTCCGACTCCGCTTTTTCGAGTTGGACTTCATATTGTTTCAGGTCTGTTTGGGATTTCGAATACTTGTCGCTCGCGCGATCATACTTCTTCTGGAGAGAGGCGATCGCTTTTTGGTACTTACGTTCTTCAGCAAGAATGCGGGAGGGGGCTGCAGGAATTGATCGTCCGGAAACATCATCCAAATGTTCCTCAAACGTTTGCTTTGTGTCTTTCAAGATTTGACTGGGCGTTCTGTTACATTTGCTACAGTAACGCCCGCTCTTGAGGTCGTTAATATCTCGATCGCGCTGAATCTTTAATTGCTTGAGCTCTGATGCCAGATCTTTCAGGTCGGACTTTTGCTCAACGATACGTTCTTCCAACTGAGGGATTCGCTTGCAGCATTGCTCGATCTTTTCGATCGCACTGTTGATTTCCGCGCTGTGTGAGCGGAATGGTTCCAGTTCTGCAATTAAGGCAGTCGGAATCAATGTGAGAACAATGATGCCCAGTAGTGTTGGCTTTTGCATTTGGAATTTCCCCATCTGCCTGAAGCCCAAAAAGTGAATCGCTCTTTATTCAACACTCAATTCCGGGCCATCTGGATTGACTCTAACGTTGGATTCAGAGTACTTGAAATCTGTAAGAGTACGATGATACCCGTCAGGTATGATCGTTGCAACCTGATGAGAAATCAGAGGAAAGGCCAGTTGAAAACAGCTGTTTTTCAAACGATCCGGTTACGGAGGCCCGAAGGTTATTGTTTGTCTGGTCGGATGAGCAGTGTGCTATTTTTCTCCACTCTCCTCTTTCTTCAGCTTGTCGGCGAACTTGCTGCGGAATTTTTCCAGTTTGGGGCGGATGACGTACTGGCAGTATTGCTGGTTCGGATTGAGCTTGAAATAGTCCTGATGATAATCTTCGGCGGGATAAAATTTCTCGAAGGCCGTGATCTCGGTGACGATCGGGCTTTTGAACTGGCCTGATGCGTCGAGTTGTTTTTTGTACGCGGTCGCTTCTGCTTTCTGTGGATCATTGTGATAGAAGATGGCAGAGCGGTACTGGGTGCCGACGTCGGCTCCCTGGCGATTCAACGTCGTCGGGTCGTGCGTTTCCCAGAAGGCTTTGAGAATATCGGTAAAGGGAATCACTTTGGGATCGAAGGTGACCTGAATCACTTCGGCGTGGCCGGTGGTGCCGTTGCAGACCGCTTTGTAGGTCGGGTTTGGAACCGCGCCGCCGGAATAACCGGAGACGGCTGACTTGACGCCTTTGAGTTCGCGGAAGAACGCTTCGGTACACCAGAAGCAGCCTGAGCCGAGGGTGACCACTTCGAGACCGGTGTCTTCCTGGGCAGCGGGGGTGGTTTTTGATTCTGTCTGTTCCACGAGGGCCGTCTGTTGTTGGGGCTGTTCGTCGGCGATGGAGACGGGGCGGTCTTCCTGTGTGAGCGATTTCTCACAGCCACTCATCAGGGTGAGAATTGTGGTGAGTGAGAAACCAACGAGAACCAGCAGCGGTAATTGCGAGAACGTCATGACACATTTTTCCCTAATCAGGCATGTCAGAAAATCAGAAACAGTCAGTTTGAATAACAACGGACTGTTATTTTAGACAATCGCTGTGATGAGGGACAGGGGGAATCTGTTTCGCGAGCGACTTCATTTCCCGTTAAACAGGAAACGCAGCGGTTTGAAGCGGAGGATCAGGAAATGGTGGATGGCCAGTGTAATTGAGATTGTGGCGATTTCGACGGCCAGAAATTTGTAGCCGATTGCGATACTGACATTCAGCAGGAGATAGCCGAACACAATCACGCAGATATGATGCAGTAGATAGATCGAATACGAGGCATCGGAAAGATAACGAAAAAATTGGGAATTCTGATTCATAAATCGATAGAACAGGACATAACAGATATGGCTGGAGAGGGCGCAGGTCAGGCTGGCGGAATAAATGCGTAACACACTTTCCGGGTTCAAGCCGTGGGCATTTGACTCGACGTATTGTGCCACGAGAGAAAGGGCCAGTGCGTACCATTCCCAGCGGGCGATCGAATGAAAGGCCTGTTGCAGTTTCTTATCTCGATACAGCCAGAGGCCGACGAGGAAGTAGGGGAGAAAGACAATGAAATCTTCGGTGTTGAACAGCCCATGGAAATGCGATCCATGTGAGAGTTCCGGAACAATTTTGTCGAGAACGCTCCAGGCGAGATCAGAGAAGGGGAGTAATAATAGAAAATAGCAGTTTTTTCGAAATGGGGTGAGAATGCGATTGAGTCGGCCCGTTTCCGAAACGCGGCTGCAGAGCGCAAAGAGTGCGATGCCGACGGCGAAGAACTGGAGCAGTGTCAACAGAAACCAGAGGTGCGAGACCCAGGCCCCGGAGATCCATTTTTGTGGGAGTTCGTAGATCACAAAGTGTGTGAACGACATCGGCTGTTTTTGAATGACGGTGGTTCTGAAATAGAGCTCAAGCGTGTTGATGAAGAGTGCGGTCGAGCATAACGGGACCAGAATACGAACGAGACGGACTTTGGTAAACGTGCCGACGCCATATTTTTTAAGGCCCATCATCGAAAAGAAGCCGGCGATGATAAAGAAAGTGGGCATGCGAAAAGCATGGATAATAGCGCCGAGTACGTTGAAAAATTCGGACTTGTGCGAATCGGACACAATCCAGTGGTCGCCGGTGGAATAGATCAGCGCACCGTGCAAGACGACTCCTAGCATCATTAAAATCGAGCGCAGGGAGTCCATATAATAAAAGCGGGTGGTGCCAGCGTTTTCCGGGAGCGTCTCCAAACTTAGAGCGGGTGCTTCCGGAGTTACTAAAGCACGGGGGGGATTCATTATTGGTTTGCCTGAAAGTGGGAAGGAGCCGCTGTCTCAAATTAGTCAAATGATGCGCTGATAACACTTCGCTATGATAATATATATCCGTTGGCTTAAATTCGGATCGGTGAAATCTGGTGAGAAATCTGGTTCGAGAGTAGTCATCACATTTCCGTAATCTACAATCATTAAAACCGGACGAATATGACTTCTGATCAAGTGATATATGCAGTGATGTTTCGAAAAAACAACAGGGACAGACTGATTCCCGGACCGGCAGAACTTTCTGGTTGCATTGAACATTCAAATAGTCTTTGAGAGTGCTAAATGCTTAGCTGGTCGGGTATTATGAATATTTTAGAGTTTAGAGTGGCAATTTGTGATCTGCAGACTACAAAGTATCATGTTGAACCCAATCAACAGTTTTTCGACTGACCCAGTCGTTATCAGGATTGAAATCAGAACCCCAGCAAGATGAATGTCGCCAGGAAAGAAAATCTTTGATGAACGATGCTTATGATGCCATTTTGGTTGTCTCGTTTGGTGGTCCGGAAGGCCCCGCTGATGTGATTCCGTTTCTAGAAAATGTGCTGCGTGGGAAAAATGTACCACGCGAACGGATGTTGGAAGTCTCCGAACACTATCAACAATTTGGAGGCGTGAGTCCGATCAATGCGCAGAACCGGGCGTTGATCGACGCGCTGGAGCAGGAACTGGCTGCACACGGGCCGCATCTCCCCATTTATTGGGGAAACCGCAACTGGACTCCTTATCTGGCGGATACACTGGAGGAAATGAAACAGGCAGGAGTCAAGCGGGCGTTAGCGTTTTTTACGTCTTCCTTCAGTTCCTATTCAGGCTGCCGTCAGTACCGCGAAGATATTCAGCGGGCTCAGGATCAGGTCGGAGCAGGGGCGCTTGAAATTGATAAGTTGCGCGTGTTTTTTAATCATCCCGGATTTATTGAAGCGACCGTCGAACGTGCGGAAGAAGCGTTGAACGAGATTCCCGCAGCGCGACGCGATACAGCAACGATTCTGTATTCGGCGCATAGTATTCCGCTGGCGATGTCTGCGGGATGCAAATATGAAGTGCAGTTAAAAGAATCTGCGCGGCTGGTCAGCGAACGATTGGGAGGGCATCCAGCCCATCTGGTGTATCAGAGCCGGAGCGGCCCGCCGCACCAACCCTGGTTAGAGCCTGATATCTGCGACTTTATCAAAGAGTTAGGAGCAGGGGGAGGCGTCGAAGATGTGGTGATTGTTCCCATCGGGTTTGTGTCGGACCATATGGAAGTGTTATTCGATCTGGATACGGAAGCGAAGGATGTCGGGAGCGAATTGGGAATCAACGTGGTGCGCGCGAAAACGGTGGGCGTGCATCCCCGCTTTATCACGATGATCCGTGAATTGATTGAAGAACGCAGCAGTGGAACAGACGAGCGACCAGCGCTCGGTGCGATGGGGGCCAGCCATGATGTCTGTCCGGTTGACTGCTGTCTGAGAGTGACGGAAACCAAACGCTAAGTTTGTCTTGCAGTTGTGAATCTCAATGCGCAAAAAAAACACCGAAAGCCAAACGGCTTTTGGTGTTTTTATTTATAGTGCGAAATTCACAGTCAGTTCGGCTCGTCCGACTCGTTTATCGGCTCGCGATCAATTTCGTGTTGAAAGTGCGGGTCAATCACGATCTCACCTTCCTTCAGCTTATTGCGACGAATTCGCTTGGCTTCCGCTTTTGCTTTTTTGTCTGCTTCACGTTGACGTTTGGCGAAGGTGTTTTGATTTTTTGCGATAGTGACTCTCCTTAATGAGTATAGAGGGGGGGAACTTGATTTCAGCAGAATGATCATTAACTTGAACTTGCTTGTTTCGCATTCGGCTTAAGATGTCGCCACTTGGTTCGTTTCTGTCCCTGTTTCGGTTTGGCTTTTGCGGCGGCTGCAGAGGCGGAACGACGACGCGTGGTTCTTCGCTCTGGACGTGCGCCTTTTGCGCCGGCTCGTTGTTGTCCGGGGGAACCTTTGCGGGTGCGTGGTTCTAAGTCACCTTCGACGGCCTTCACATCAGACTGTCGATGTTCGGCTGAGACGGGGATTTTATGACCGATCAATCTTTCAATGGACCGCAGTTCATTACGTTCGTTACCACTGCAGAACGAAATGGCAATTCCATCTGCTCCGGCGCGTCCGGTGCGGCCGATGCGATGCACATAGGATTCTGCTTCTACGGGGAGATCGAAGTTGATTACATGCGTGATGCCATCAATGTCAATTCCTCGCGCGGCGACATCTGTGGCTACCAGAACCTGCACTTTTTTGCTGCGGAATGCTTCCAAAGCCTGCTGCCGTGCGTTCTGTGATTTGTTGCCGTGAATGGCGGTTGCTTTGAACCCTGCTCGCATGAGCCGTTGGGCAAGCATGTTTGCCGTGCGTTTGGTTCTGATGAAAACCAGAGCCCGTTCTACATTGTCGCTTTCGAGAATCTTCTGTAAGAGTGGTTGTTTTCTGTTGTATTCCACATGCATCAGTTGCTGCTTGATTTTTTTAACGCTGGAAGTCTTGGGTGTCACGTTGACAGTGACCGGGTTTTTCAGCAGACTTTGTGCAAGTTCGGTGATCTTAGGAGCTAACGTCGCTGAAAAGAACAACGATTGACGCTGTGCCGGCAGTTGGCTGATGATGCGTTTGAGGTCGGGAAGAAAGCCCATATCGAGCATGCGATCGGCTTCGTCCAGCACGAACGTTTCCAGTTGGTCGAGTTTGATGTGGCCTTGATTCATCAGGTCGAGTAATCGACCCGGTGTCGCGACCAGAACGTGGGCGCCCCGATTCAATGCCCGAACCTGATTTCCCTGGCTGACGCCGCCATAGACGAGGACGTGTCGTAATCGGAGATGCCGACCGTAGGTCTCGAAGCTTTCGCCAATCTGAATTGCCAGTTCCCGTGTCGGAGCCAGTACGAGTGCGATGGGACGATTGGGGGCCGCTTTGCGGTTGTTTTTTCCCAGTCGGTTGAGAATCGGCAGCGCCAGTGCTGCGGTCTTCCCGGTGCCGGTCTGAGCACAGCCGAGGATATCGTGTCCTTGAAGAGCGGCGGGAATGGTCTGCGCCTGAATAGGCGTTGGTGTTTCGTAGTTTTCTTCGGCCAGTGCTCGTTGTACTGGCTCAATTAATTCGAGTTCTTGAAAAGTATTCAATGGTTTTCCTTGTGGGAGTGTTTCAAAAGTTGGGCTGCCAGAGTGTTGATTTCTCAGAATCAATTGAGAAGGAGTGCCTTCTTTGTGTCTGTCAGCCGCTGGTTGGTGTTTTCAATATTATTTGCGGGAGATCCACTGTGGAGTGGTATTCGATTCCGCCTGGTAGCAACAGCGCAGTATTTAATGTATTGCGCGAGCAGGCAAACAGTTTACCGGCTCCTCAGGTATTTACTCAGGTAAAGCAGGTTGGACCGGCATGACCAAAAGCAAACGTCGCTTCTGTGGGAACTCTGGATAAACAAGAAAATCACAGAATTCAGTGCGTCCACAACGACGCGGTTGCTTTCGACAGCGGTTAACACAACCGATGACTGGTAGCATTAGTGTGTAGCAAACACGCTACACAAGTAGAAAGGGTTACAAGAGGATCCAGCTCTGCAAAAAGACCCTTTCTGGTCAGAAAATGGATCCTACTCAGGGGACCACATTACTCGCTTGGTTCCGACCGTTTTGACGCAGCTTCTAAAAGAATGGCCCACGTCTAGGGGAAAGTATACTCTTGCAGACTATCTTTGCCAAGCCTAATTTTTCAGAAAGGCTTTAGATGGCCTGCGGCAGCTTGATTTTCTGCTGAAATGGGAAGTCATCTAGGGATTGATTCTGTGCAATGGGGTTTTGACTTTTCTACCATAAAAAGCACGAAAGACACGAAAATACACACATGTCAGAAGTGGCTTAGTGTACACACGGTCTTTGTGCGATTGCATTTGATTAAAAAAACAAACTCCGTTATCATATCAATGTGTATTTATGTTGATTCGATGGTGCTTTGTTTCATTGTACCCAGGGAATAGATTCTATGCTGACGATTCTTGGAAAACCGACCGCGAAGAACGGTCAATTTTGTGATGGTGTTTCCCGCCGCAGCTTTCTGAAAATCGGGGGCATGGCTCTGGGCGGGATTTCGCTTCCGGGTGCGTTACAGGCCGAAACCGCAAACAAGACGGGCAGCAATCACAAAGCGATCATCAATATTTACCTGCCTGGCGGGCCGTCACACATTGACCTGTGGGATCCCAAGCCAGAAGCGCCGACCGAAATTCGTGGCGAGTTCAACGCGATTCCAACCAACGTGCCCGGGATTCAGATCAGTGAACTGTTCCCGCGGATGGCTGCGATGATGGATAAGTTCATTCCGGTGCGTTCGATTTCCGACGCCGATGGCCGACACGACGCATATCAGTGTATGACCGGGCGAAAGTTTGGCAGTCGCCAGCCTCCCGGAGGCTGGCCGGCAGCGGGTGCGTTTGTCTCGAACCTGCAGGGCCCCGTCAACGCGGCGGTCCCGTCGAATGTGGCGCTGATGTATAAAACGGGGAACGGCACTTGGGGCGAACCCGGTACAGGAGGCTTCCTGGGAGTGCAGCATGCGCCGTTTAATCTGGTGGGTCGTAAGGCCCGCAGTTCGCCGGAAAATATGGTATTGCAGGGGATCACGCTCGAACGATTACGCGATCGGGTGAAGTTGCAGCGTGCTTTCGATACGTTCCGTCGCGAAGCCGACACCTCGGGACTGATGGAAAGCATGGACGTTTACGCGCAGCAGGCGATGAATATTCTGACCACGCCGCAACTGGCGGATGCGTTGGATCTATCGAAAGAAGACCCGCAGATTCTCGCTCGCTACGGCAAGAGTGATGAAACCTTCCAGCGTGACGGTGCGCCGCGGATGATCGAAAACTTCTGTCTAGCCCGACGTCTGGTCGAAGCAGGGGCGCGGTTTGTTTCGCTGAATTACAGTCGCTGGGACTGGCATGGTCCAGACGGCATGAATTTTCCTAAGTCGCGTGAAGAGTTTCCGCTGCTCGATCAGGGCTTGTCTGCGTTGGTGACCGACCTGCACGAACGGGGTCTCGACAAAGATGTTTCCGTCGTGGTTTGGGGAGAGTTCGGACGGACGCCGAAGATCAATCAGAATAACAGCCGCGACCATTGGCCGAAAGTTTCGTGTGCGATGCTGGCGGGCGGCGGCATGCATGCCGGTCAAGTGATCGGCAAGACCAACCGCAAAGGCGAGTACGCGATCGACCGACCGATCAAGTTTCAAGAAGTCTTCGCGACGCTGTATCACAACATCGGTCTGGACCTGAACGGCACCCGCATCTTCGACACCAGCGGCACGCCGCAGTATCTGGTGGATCAGGGAAATGAACCGATCCGCGAGCTGATTTGAGCCTCTTTGATGTTTGGAATTAAGCTAGCGTCAGGCTACTCGTGCCAAATTCATGCGTGTTATCAAACCACATTTCTTTTTCGCGCCTTGAGACCTGCCTGAGAGGTCCTGATTTCTCTATCGCGTGCATGATATTGAAAGAATTTATTTTCGTTAAAAAGCATAGCTGTTGCATCTGCAGTCTAGTTACTCTGCTGACACTCTCTCCTGCGAAAGTGATTTGAGTTTCATGCCTGTCGGTGATTCCTGTTTGCATCTATGGTGCACCATGCCATAAGGATATGTTTGATCCCAAACCGATTGCTTAGTTAGTGATTCTCATCTGTTTTGCTGGCGGCCCAACCCATCAGGACACATACGATCTCAAAACAGAAGCTACGCTGGAATGTCATGGTGACTTTGAGCCGATCAAGACGCGAATTTTCGGTATCAATTTCTGAAAAGGTATTCTGGCGAGTATTTCTTGATCTCTTCGGGGCAATTCCAACATTCATAGAAATGGGATGGAGTTTAGAAATGTATTGGAATACTAGTGCGGATGTTAAATCAATCACGGGTTTTCAGAAAAAAAATAGGATTGAAGATGATGAATCGACAACACTTCAATTTTGAAAACAACACGATCCTATTGAATGAACGGAAATTTTATGCGATAATGGCTTTCATTGGAGAGCAATAAAAAACCCTCGGACGGGCAAACGTCCGAGGGGGGAGGTGCCTCTCGCCTAACTAATGTTTTTCATCCCACATCAGCTATTCAAAAGAATGCGAGGATCACCCTATGCGCATATTCTATCACAAGAAAAATGATAGTGAAAGTGAAAATCTCCCCAGACCCGGTTCACTATGGCCACCAATCCTGATAGTGCTGGCTACAGCCGTAGTAGCGACAGGGCTTTCCATTATCACGGGAAACACTTTACCTGTCGTATTCTGGACCCTGCTCACAGGGTTATTCTGGTCTGATAGAATGTTAAGAAACCGCCAGTAAGCGTGGTAATCTTAAATCCAGAGGTCAGATTCGCGGCTAATAAACTAAAACATTTCATCTTCTGGACTTCCCAAGAGGGGAAACCCAGCAGGATAGGAGGGGCACCCCCTCTATGTTGCTTCCATGGTATTTTTCTGGCTCGCTCAAATGAGTGATTTGGGTTTATTGGTGTCGATCGGCGAGTTTGTTCGAACTCCACAAATCAACAGGAGACCAGGGCAAGACTGTAGGTGAACTCTTGTGATCTGAGTTTTGCCCAAAGGCGGAATGAAAAGTATGATCAGCCCAGCCAGAATTCGTAAAGTGATCATCAATATCTACATGCCCGGCGGTCCGTCACACATTGACTTGTGGGATCCTAAGATGGATGCTCCTATTGAAATCCGTGGCGCGTTTAATCCGATTCAAACCAACGTTCCCGGGTTCTAGTTTTGCGAACTGTTCCTGCGGATGCCTGCGATGATGGATAAGTTTACTACCATGCGGTCCCTCTCCAACGCCGATGACAGACACAATATTTTTCAAAGTATGGCAAACCAATTCATTTGCTGACTTGAGAGCGTGTTTTTAAAACTCTTCGAGTCAGACTCTTTAATTTACGGCTTCGTAGGATTTGCCAGGATCTCTCTGAGGTAGGCTGGATAGTTCACTTTGGCGGAGCCTTGCGTCAGGCTGTCGCCGAAGCAGACGATTTTCGTGGTCTCCAGTTTTTCGGCTGTCAGCTTTTCGGCCACGAGTTTTGCTAATAGTTGATAGCCGGCGGGCGTCAGGTGTACGCCGTCTTTGATGCCGCTGTTGGCACGGTTGCGGAGGACGCTGGTTTTCTTTGTGTCTGCGATGTTGTGGTCGATCAGATAGTTATGGAAATCGATCAGGGGGATTTTCCGTTTCTGGGAAATCTCAAGCAGAACGGAGCGGACTTCTTGCATTCGCTCGACGGGAGACTGGTCTTTATACTTCCTGGGATTATGGCGGCTGAACAGCAACTCCGGGATGCACGGCGGTGGTGTCATCAACAGGACCTTGACGCCGCTGGTCTGGATTTTGTCAATCAGCGTGTTGACGTTTTTTCGGTAGGCCTTGATGTCGATGAAGCCGCCCGAGTTGAGGCGGTCGTTGGTGCCAACCATTAATACGACCACACTTGGTTTGTGTGCGAGCACATCACGGTCGAGCCGCTTTAACAACTGGGAGCTGCGATTTCCGCCGACGCCAGCATTGATGACTTCGGCAGCGACTGCATTTGCCGGAAGAGAGAATAGACAGACGGTTAAGTACAACAGGCAGTATTTGAACATGGTATTTCTCACAACGGGATTCATTAAACTGTTTGAAGAGAAGCGGGAACCAGATATTCTAACAGCGAGCCCTGTCTCTCGATTCTTTTCTACCACGAAAAATACGAAAGGTAGGAAAATTATTGTTGGAAAAAGACGCGTGGTTGTCAAATAGGGTGCAGCGTCTATAGTTCTTTAGTACATGTTCTAGCGAGTTTTTTCAGGGAGTCCTTAAGATGTTTGGCTGGTTGCGTCGTGACCCGAAGAAAAAACTGGAAACCCAGTACGCTCAGAAACTGGAAGCGGCCCGTGATGCCCAGCGTAATGGCAATATTCAAGGTTTCGCCGCGTTAACTTCCGAGGCTGAGAAGATTTTAAATGAAATCGACCGGCTGGCGGAGGCAGGGGAAAACGATGCTCGTTGAATCGAGCTGGAAGGCGATGCCGCGGTGAGGGATTTGCTGCTGTGTTGATTCATCTTTCAAGCCTGACGTGATGTGCAGGCCTCGTGTGAGTGTCTTGCAAGCAGATTGGTGGCAACTGCGACTAAGTCGATTCGTGGAAAGTTGATTGTTTGTTTCATCCGACATATTGTATCATGGTAGTTGAGCCGGGGAGATCGTGATCAGGAACACGATCTCGATTTCTTGATACCAATTTCGTGCCTGAGGATTGGGTACTGGAGCCCTGAGGGTTGGGGACTGGAACAGATGCAGAATCATAGCAATCGTCGGTGGAATTCATTTTCCGCGAGTCCCGTTGGAAGAGGGATTTTTTCTTTTCACTGCGCACTAATTCTACTTGGTGGTATGGTTGCCTCCGGAAACGCGCAATCGGAGAAATCCATAAAGAAGTATGTTGTGGCAACAAGGGAAGTTCCCCCGTTTGCGATGAAGGGTGAGCATGGCGAGTGGATTGGCATCACGATCGACTTACTACGCGAGGTGAAGTCTGAGTTGCAAAACGCTTCTGAGCAGGAAATTCAATTCGAATTTCGCGAAATGAAACTTGAAGCGATGCTTGATGCTGTGGCACAGGGCAAGGTCGATCTGGCGGCAGCCGCGATTACGGTGAACTATGATCGTGAAAAACGAATGGACTTCACTCATCCGTTTCACAGCTCGGGACTCGGCATTGCAGTCAGGGCGCATCCACGGAACAGTGAATGGTCGCGACTCATGGCGGCGGTATTTTCTACCATGTTTCTCAGGATTCTCGCTGGTCTGTTTGCCGTCATGCTGCTGAGTGCGATCGCCGTTTATTTCTTTGAACGAAAACGGAACAAAGAGCAATTCGGTGGTGGTCTGATTCGCGGTATTACTTCCGGTTTGTGGTGGGCAGCGGTGACCCTGACGACTGTGGGCTATGGCGATAAGGTGCCGAAAACGATCCCTGGTAGACTGATTGGTTTTGTCTGGATGTTCGTGGGATTGTTCATTATTGCCAGTTTCACTGCAGCAGTTACTTCGGCGTTAACGGTGACGCAACTCAAATCACGAGTTATTGGGCCCGCAGACTTGTCGCGGGTTAAAGTCGCGACCGTCCAAAGCTCGACTTCAGAAAAGTATTTGCGATCGCGTCAGATCGTGTTTAAGAAGTATCCTGACGTTCGGGTTGCATTGGAGGCGTTGAAGAAAGGGCAGGTCGAGGCCATTGTGTACGATGCACCCATCATGCGCTATGAAACGAATCGTCACTTTGAGGGGGAGATCCAGGTTCTGCCTGTTTTGTTTGAGCGGCAAAACTATGCCATTGCGCTGCCGAATGACAGTCCGCTACGTGAACCCATCAACCAGGTCATTCTGCGTTTAAGCGGCAGCCCGGAGTGGAAAAGTGTCCTGGCGGATTATTTAGGCGAGGGGTTCGAACAATAACCGTTGGCGGCCCTGATGAATTGAAAGCTCTCATATAATGATGGCTTCAACGTGCCTGCGTTGGTTCTCTTGCTTTTTATCTGATTCTTCTACCACGAAAAACACGAAAATTTACCTTAAGTGATTTTGAGTTTTTCGTGTCAGGGAAGCACTGTTGGATTTTCATCTGTGGGTTCTCGGGTTACATCGGGTACGATTTTGGTCTGTGTGTTTTGTGCCGTCTGTTTCTTTCTGGCTTTATGTCTGAGACGAATGACGAAAAACGGCGGCTCGCGCCGATTCGCTCACCTTGGGGAGACTGTTATGGGAAACGTATTTGCTTTCGATGGGAGTCATCATCGTTGGTGGCGTGGGGGTGTCAATTCGGGTTTGTTATTTTTGATGCGGGAACTGCTAATGAAGTGCTTGCGAACGCTTTTGATCACGGAACGAAGTTCTCTGATTGCGGTTCGATGTCGTTTGAAGATTGGTGCTTATTTTGAACCATGGGGCAAGGCATTGAGTCAAATCGGTCTGAGACGAGCGAGTTTTATGGGGAGCGGATTCACAGGGGGTGCCAGTTTCCAGTGCATAAACTGTTTTCGCTCACGCGCGCGATGCAGGAAACGCATGTTAGAGATCGGGACGGCGGAGTCAAGAGGTGAGAAAAGGCCTTGTTTTTAGGGGCTTATTCAATATTGGAATCAGTACAGCCGTTTGAAACATTAAAACGGCGGCTCGCGCCGAGCCGCTCAGGTTTGTGATCACTTTTGGTGGGACTGTTGATTCTGATCTTGTTTGGTTGGTGGCTTTTTTAAGAAGGGGGTTTTCCACATGCCGAGGAGTGTTTGCCACTGTGGTTGGTCGAAGTCGGGCAGGCCAAAGTGAATGTTTTTGAGATCATTTCGCATGCGATACGTGCCTGCGATGCGGTCCCAGATGGAAAACACGGTGGAGTAATTGGAATTGGTTTCTGATGGGATTTGCGAGTGATGAATTTTATGCATGTCGGGCGAGACGAATAGCCAGCGGAAGAAACGGTCGGCCTTGCCGATTGAAATGTTGGCGTGATGAAATTGCGTCGATAAAAAGACCAGCAGGCCATACACGATGAGATACCAGGCTTGGAGACCGAGCAGGGGAATTAAGAGCAGGCGGAACAGTGTCGAGAAGATGAGTTCGCCCCAGTGAAAGCGAGTGGCGGTAGAGACATCCATGTAAGGATCACTGTGATGCATGCGATGAAATCGCCAGAAGAAGGGGATGCGATGATTCATCCAGTGCCAGCAGTAGGTCCAGGCGTCGAGCAGGATGACGGCGAGGATGGTTTTTCCGAGAGTTCCCAGCGGCAGATGATTGAGCAGCCCCCAGTGATTGTCTCGCGACCATTGAGAGGCCAATTCTACAGAGGCGCCAAAGAGCAGTCCCAGAATCAGGGCATTCAGAATTGCCAGAGCGATGTTGTGCAGGGCGTGTTGATAGCGTGTTTTTTTTTCAACTGGTTTGAATGCAAACCAGCTTTCCCAGCTCCAGAAAATCGCGAGTAGCAGGACAGGGAAGATGCGATGCGCGAGTGAGAGAATTTGTAATCCTGAGAGTTCAGAAAACATAAGCGCATCAGTTTATTGTGAGAGGAGTGAGAGTCGATCGCGGCGATCGGGCAACAGTCTGGTACGGGCACTGTTTTGTGAGTGCCTGTTTGATCTGACTTCATTTTGTCAGATGACTCTCTGGGAGACAAGGGCCGGATTATTGCTCGTGGTAAGCGGCTTTGATTTTTCCCTGCTGTTGCAGTTCTCGCAGGAATTCGATCTGCCTTGCCTTGGGAAATCTTAAATGATGCATTAGAGCCAGCAGGTCATTGAGTTTGGGGGTTGCTGAGGCTGCGGATGAGGAGATCTCCAGTATCAGGTCGCTTTGTTCGACTTGAGTCGGTTGGAGCAGGACGTTGCCTCTGGTTTGAATGGTGGCTGTTGCCTGATCAATCATCACTTCCGGTGTCTGTTGCGATGCCAGGGAAGATTGAACCCGGGAAGATTGGATGGGAATCGAAAGTTTCAGTAAATATGCCGCCAACTGTTGTGCCACTTTCGGGTCTGAATGAGGCAGGGAGATCATGATCATACTGGAAGACTGCAGGATGGCTTTGGCATTCAGGTTTTGTTGTGCCGTCAGGCGTTGGTTCATGGATTGTGTGACGAGTTGTCCGATGGCAGGCAGGCTGGCGGATTCGTTCAAGAAAAACTTGAGATATGGGATTCCGGAACCGGAGACCAGTTTGGGAGTGAGGTCTGATAAGATTTGTGCACCCTGGTCGATGCTGGCTTGGGATTTGTTTTTTGTTTGACCGGTCTGGAGTGCACCCATGACGACGGCGCCAGCGGTAGGAGAACCTGTTTGTTGAATGGTTGTGGGAAGCAGATAACCGCCGTTGAGTTTCACGTCCGAATTGGCGGCGGTGATGTAACATTCAATTCGCTGTCCCTTTGTGACGCCTTTGTTGGGGATATATGCGATGAGAGAGACATTGGCCAGATTACCGGCGCGGAGAGGCGTTTTAATCTGTTTGAGATTGATATTCATGGAAGTCATAGACGACTTCAGTGCCTGGATTGCTTCCGGAGAATAATTGCGTTCTCCCGTTCCATTGAGTCCTACGACGAGGCCGGTACCTGTGAGTTTGATGATTTCAGCCGGCTGGAATTCTCCCAACTGTGACAGTTTCAAAACCGGTTGTGCACGCATTTCTGCGGGGACAGGGAGTTCGGAGTTGAGGTTGAGTTGTACCAGGTTTTTGCTGAGCACGGTGGCCGGCAGCATGGTGTTTGTGACAAAGGGAATGACGGGGATGGTCTGATTCACGGCAGCATCGAGAGTGGGGATGCCTGTGGTTTTGAACGTGATTCCTCGATAGGCGGCGATGATGTGAACAATTCGTTCTTTCTGAACGAGGAATGGTTCTGGAGCCGGTGCCTGTTGCATGGCGTTTTGCGGGACGGCATAGCCGGCGGAAACCGTCTGTTGTGGAAAGGGATTGGTCAACGAGATCTGCTGTACGGTTTTGACTTCACTGGCCGAGATATCCTGCTGACTGGTAGGTTTCATTGCCACCCGTCGCACCAGGTCGGCATCGATGCGGACTAATTCTTCGATCAGAGTGGTACGTTGCTCTTTGGTCGTCTGTGAGAGGAGCAGAATATTTAAACCGGGTGGAGAGTTAGCTGGTTGGAGTGAAGCGGTGACGAGATTGATTTCAGGTGCGATGTTTTCCGGAAGACTTTTATTCAGACGTTGATTCTGGGACAGTCCCTGCTCAGTAGCAGAGTTGGATTGTTTGGGGGTGAGGACTGGTTTCGAGGGACTCTGATTCGGACCAGCCGGAAAATCGAGGCTGAGATCGGGAAATTCGTCCGGTTCGGAAAGGGAAATTTCGATGTCCGTTTCCGCGGCGGTTTGCTCAGCGCTATTAATACTGAGAAAGCCTTGAATGGATTGGGACAGGAAGAACATGGCCAGTGCGAACAGGCCGACTCCTGAAAGGATCGAAAATTTAAAATAGCGCATGTTTCCCTCAGCCTGGAAAATGGGGCTTCGTGAAATGAAATGAAATTGAAGATAGAATCTGGAGGCGCATCGTTTTGAGAGAGGAGCGGGAACCTTATTGCAAATCGGTTTATGTGTCAATATGGGTGATTTGCATGAGGGGAATCCCGTTTTGAGACTTTCGATTGTTGCGTAATCTGTTCAGATCAAGGTTCTTGAATCTTTGAATAACGGTGCCTGAAATAGAGATGTTTAGCCCCGGCGATTCAGGGGCAGCTATATTGGAATTGACCCTGATAGTCGAGTAGTCGTACTATTCCCACATTTCCATAGTGGCGGGGCAAGAGATGCCGCAAACAAAACGGCTTAAATACATACTATTATTTATCTTACTGATTTCCGCATCTTTGCGGTGCGGCGTGGCGGTTTACGTTCAGCGCCAACTTGATCGACAACCTGAACGAACATATGTCATTGAAGGTGATGCTGACGGTTATTGGAGGCTGGCACAGTCGCTCGTGCATGGCGAGCCGTATTCGATTTATACGCCGCCGCGACGTGTACTGCGGATGCCCGGGTTTCCATTGTTTCTGGCTGGTGCGATGTCGGTTGTTGGCGAAGATCATTTTCGTGTGCGATTGATTTTGGCGCTGTCGGGAGTTGTCGCCTGCTTTGTTGTGTTTTTACTGGGAAAAGAGCTGGTCAATGAAACGATTGGCCTCATCGCAGCGGCGCTGGTTGCTGTTTCGCCGGTGATGGCAGGGTTTAGTGTTTTGTTTTTAAGCGAGACCCTGTTCGCGGTTGCGATGCTGATTTCATTATGGGTACTTGTCAAATTATCAAAAATTCAGTTTGGAATAGAAGATCAATTTCGAGGCAGACGATGGTCGGTGCTGGCTGGGATTTCCTTAGCGGTCGCCTTTTATGTGAGACCAAGCTGGCTGTTAATTCTGCCTCTGATTGTTTTCATTTTGTTTTTGAGTGCAAAGGAGCATCGAATTGCGGCACTGCAGCGGGGCCTTTTGATCGTAGTCGGTTTTGCTGTGATGCTGGTGCCTTGGGTTTATCGTAATTATCAAGTCACCGGACATTTTGTCCCAACGACATTATGGGCCGGTCCCAGTTTGTACGATGGATTGAATCCCCAAGCGACTGGTGACAGTGATATGACTTTTTTCGATGAAGAGAACGTGTTGAATACGATGAGTGAATACGAAATGAATCAGCACTATACGCAACGGGCGGTCGAGTATGCACGACAGCATCCCGGTCATCTGTTTGAATTGATGGGCGCTAAACTGTTGCGGTATTGGAAGCCTTGGCCGAATGCGTCTCAGTTTCATTCCTGGTGGATGATGCTTGCTGTTTCTATCATTTTTATTCCTGTCGTGATCTTTGCCGTGTATGGTGCCTGGATTTCACGTGATCAGTATTTGCTGCTGCTGATCACGCTGGGGCCGATAATTTACTTTTCGATGATTCATCTGATCTTTGTCAGTTCGTTGCGCTATCGGCTGCCTGCGGAATACAGCTTGTATATTTTGTCTGCGGTCGGGCTTTATCAAATGTGTTTTTCTTCTCGTAAAAAGAAAGAAATCAATCCGGAATAATACCGGATCTTGTCTGGTTTTTTTGTCGTTATGGTCATTCGTAAAACATTTCAATGGTGTCTGCTGATCCTGATTTCGCTGGTGATTACCGGCGGAAGCTTTGGGTACTATTACTTTATGCGCAGTGACGAAATGGTGAAGGCTGGTATTCTCGAGAAAATTTCCAAGCAAATTCCGAATTTGATGATCGATATCGACCGGGCGCAATTTGATTTCAGACGGCGGGTACGTATTGAAGGTTGTCGCGTTCAGGTTGTGAATCACCCGGATACGATTATTGACTTACCAGAAGTGGTCGTCACTTTAGATCAGGAGAAACTGGCTAAGCGGCAAGAGATTGATGTTCAGAAAATAGTACTTATCAGGCCGCAGCTGGTTCTGGTTCGCATGGCTGATGGAACCTGGAACTGGGAAGGGTTACCGGAACCGGTTAAGAATGATAAACCACTACCGGAACTGGTGATTGAGCGGGGCAGTCTCTCTTTAAAGTTTGAGCGAGGCGCCCAAAGCGTACCGACGGCTGTCACTTTTCAAAATCTGGATTTACGATTGATTCCGTCCGGTGCCAGCCGCTATGAAATTGAAGGGCATACTTCGATTCCACAAGCGGGCAAATTGGAAATCTCTGGTTATTGGGACATAAATTCGAAAATCGGGTCAGTGGAAGGGACCTGGAGCCAATTGGAATTCGGGCCGAATCTGGTGCGAATGGCAACCGGGATCTCGCCTGAACTGACGGCGCGATTGAAGTCGGCGTTTCCTTCGATGCATCTGAAACCGGATCAGTCAACGGGCATGTATGATCTGGGTGTGAGCGCGCAGATGGATATCAATTTCAGTCTGTCTAAAAGCAGTCAGGAACAGACGCCTCAATTTCAGGTGGTGACTCATTTACGCGAAGGGAAGCTGAAACATCCCTTATTGCCGTTTCCTTTACGGAATATTGTCGGCAAAATCTACGTGAACAACCAGCGACTGTTGATCGACAAACTACAGGCACATAACGGCGAAAGCAGTTTTTCTGTCGGTGGGGAATATCGTTTTGAAAGCAGTATGTCGGAAGATGCTGCTCCTGAAATTGAAAGTTACTTTTCATTTCAAGCCCGGAAGTTACCGATCGACGATCGGCTCCGCAGTCGATTGTCGGGAGGACTGGCGCGAACCTTTGACACACTGCGTCCTCATGGAAATATGGATCTGGAAGTGACGTTGAGTCATCCTCCTGGTCAAGGGAAGTGGCGGATTCAGGATTTGGTCGTGTCGGTCGTCGATGGCGAGGCGATGCCGATCCATTTTCCGTATCGTGTAGGTCACATTAAAGGCAGCCTTAAACAAAAGGATTCTGACCTGCTGGAGCTGAAATTTGATGGGATGGCGGGGAATCGGCCAGTGACTGCTGTGGGTTTGATTCGCCATCCCGGTCCGGCATCGAAAATTGAGATCCTGGTAAAGATTAATGATGCAGCCGTGGATGCTGCGGTGCGGTCTGCTGCTCCGGAAGCAGTCAGAGAGGTTCTGGATCAACTAGATTTGCAGGGCAATGCGGATGTGACGTTGAGATTGACCCGTGAACCGTTATTGAACCAACCGATTCATCTGAACTTCGTCGCGGAAATGGATCGGGGCTCATTGCAGTATCAAGATTTTCCTTATCGGATCAGTAATCTTAAAGGCAGAGTTTCTTATTTCAGTCAAACCGGGATCACCCGGTTTGAGCAAGTGACGGGGAATCATGGAAATGCGAGCTTATCAGCGAACGGCTCTTATGCCCGGTTCGCCAACGATGGCAAATTAGAGTTAAGCGTGATTGCAAATAATGTCTCCTGCGATTCCAATTTGCGTTTGGCGCTGCCTGTGTCCTTACAGGAATTGTGGGGAGAACTGTCGCCGACCGGAAAAATTGGTTTGGAAACAGACATTGTCTGGGAACGTGGTCAGCCGTTAGATATCAGTATTCCCAGAGCCAGCCTGCGTTCGGGGAGCATCTATTTGAAAGACTTTCCGTATCCGATCGATAATCTGGATGCGAACTGGAGCTATGTCGTCGATCCGCGAACGCAAAATAGTGAAGTTCGCTTGACCGAAATTTCCGGGAGACATGATGAGACTCTGATCAGGATTGGGAAGGCCATCGCCGATGTGACCCCGCGCGAAGACTGGCGGGTGAAACTGGAGAACATGAATATCGACGATTTGTCGACTGATCGTGCTTTTCAGAAAGCGTTACCTGAAGAAATGGCATCGGCATTGAATACCTTAAATATTCAACGGCCGATTTCTGCTAGTGGCTGGATCGAATTTCGCGGTTCGAATCAACCGGGAACGGCGATTACCGCTGCCTGGGGATTGGATTCCATTCTGGCGGAAAATACAATCACGGCGGGCGCCGATATTACCAGAGTTTATGGGAAGGTCCATTCTGATGGGAAGTGGGATGGAACTCATTTGGATTTAACGGGCAATGTCGATTTAGACTCCGCGGTGATTCTGGACTATCATCTGACGGAAATTAAAGGCCCGTTTGAGATTCACGATCAGAAGCTGACTGTCGGGTCAAACCAGATTCGCAGAGACCAATTTCAGTCTATCAGTCTGCCAAAAATTAACGCGAAGCAACCGATTACGGCGAAAGCGATTCGAGGGGTTCTGACCTGTCTGGGGGATATCGAACTCAGCACCATTCCGACATACAATATGCAGATTGAATTGAACCGTGGATTGCTGGAAGAATATGCAGCCCGTTATATGCCTGGCGAATCTCAATTACGCGGAGTGATGAATGGCTGGATTCAACTTTGGGGGCGTGGCTCTAATAAGTCTGATATCAAAGGGCAGGGGCAATTGCAGATTAGTCCTGCCGCCATTTATGAACTGCCTCCGATTGCTCAGATTTTTAAAGTGGTGCGACTGGCGCAGCCAGACAAAACGGCCTTTGATTCTGCATTCTGTGACTTTACCGTTTCGAATCAGACGTTTCATCTGAAGTATATTGAGTTGAAGGGAAATGCCATCAGTCTGTACGGACAGGCGGGAGAAGCCCATTTTGATGGTCGTTTGAAGCTGGATCTGTTTTCGAAATTAACGCGTCGTCAACTTCCTTTGCCAGCGATCACGCAACTCATCGGACATGCCACCAGTGGCTGGATTCGGGTAGAATTGCGCGGCACGACATCAAGTCCGATTGTCGATATCAAATCGAATCCACTGTTGGATGGTTCTCTGAAAACATTTCTGAATAATGTGATGCGTGGTCGTCCCGGTAATAATTCGACGGGACGCAGAGTTCAGCCGGTCCAAACCAATTCTCGCTCCATGAGGCGATTTCCGCTCCCATTTGCTCAATGATTACAGATTTCAGTAGAGGTCAGGCAGCTTTATTTCCCTGATCGTTTTTTTCTGCTTTGAGCAATCTCTTCGGTTTCTTGCTTCGCTTTCTTTTTCCAGCGGGAGAGGATGAAGGTGAACACCATCATCAGGGCGAGGTAGGCTCCCAGGATTTTCAGCAGCCAGAAGAACATTCCTATGGCAATTTCATTCATAAGCAGGAAGAACTTGCTATTCTGACTAATTCTCGAAGTCAGCAAAGGAGTAAAGGCGGACGGAAACAGCGTTCTGCTATTACTCTAATCCGGTCATAGCACTGATTTCAAGTTGTTTTCCCGAAAGCGTGAAGCCAAAAGAAGATAAAAGGTTAGGGAGTGGAAACGTACCATTCGTATCGGTTAAGTTGAGGCAGATTGTTACTTTGACCTCCGTTGGGGTCGGAGGAGGACCAACGGGAGTACAAAGGATGTCGGAGTTACCAATGGTTTGCGTTTGAGCGGGAAGTATTCCTCCCTCCTGAATCACGACCAGCACATCTCCGGCTCCGGGAGCGGCAGGTTGTTGAGCGACATCCAGATATAACGAATTGATCGCCACGTATTGTTGAATTAAATTCCCTATCGAAGTTGTGGTGGCACCTACCTGGGCTGCTTCTCGTGATCCTTCGATTGTGGCAGCCGTCACTGTCTGCTGCAACAGGGCAAAAAATCCAAACTCGATGATCGCCAATGAGATTATCAAAATGATAGGAAACGCCAGGATAAATTCCAGCAGGACGGAACCTGACCGACGCCCGTCTTGAACGGGTTTCAATAACCGGCTGGTCTTTTTCCGGAAGAATGATGGCTTCCTGATGATTTCCATCTTGCGTACTTCTAAACAGGCAAGTGTTAACAAATGGAGACATTTGCTTTGCGCTTGCTAAGGTTGGTTATCAGTTCTCAAATCGGTCTGATTTGAAGTCCAGTTGGTGAAGTCTCTGATTGAGACGAATCACAGACCTTTGCTCAATTCTCCCTTGAATCAACAGAGAACTGAGTTGTCTATTAAGTAGGGAACGCAAATTGCTTGCCAAACTACTATAGTAGTGAATAGATTAGGATAATAAATCGTCACATATTTGACTTGAAGACAGAGAGTGGTACCAGACAGTGCAGAGTAACAGGCGACAAACTGTGAAACAAAACGCGCCACGATCAGGGGTTGTCGTGCTGGAATTAATTCTGACGGCGCCTGCGCTCCTGATCATCATGCTGGCGATTGTCCAAATTTCATTGATTTATGTGGCTAATGAGCAGACCGCCTATGCGAGCCGCTATGCCGCTAAGATTGCATCGGAAACTCCTGCGGGAGCGATCAATGCTTTGAACACCGGTGTATTGAAAACAAGCGTTGATAATGTGTTGCAAGTCGGAGGGCTGCCACAGGCCAGCTGTCGTGTGATTCTGGAACATAATGTGAATAGTGGGGTCGAAGTCACGGTCGCTGATCCCGTGGTGGCCGTTCCTAACTGTGACTGTGACCCACCTGTCTCCAGCCTGCCTTTCGTATTAGGCGCTGCCGTGAATGAGGCTGTGCGTACGACTGTCTGTGTGCCCCTGGATGGGAACGTTCCCGACTTTTTATCCAGCTTCGGATTTTCGATTCAAGACTATGTCGTTGAACAATCCACGACTTATTTATACGAACTCTGATCCAGATATTTTGACTTTGTAAGTTTAGACTGATCAATAACTCATGAAACGAATTCATTCGAATAGCGAAGTACATCAGAAGCGGCGCGGGATCGCGATCCTGTGGCTGATTATCTGGGGGTCTTTGTTTCTGACCTTTTTCTGTGTTGTGCTGGAAATTGCCACGCTATGGCAGGCGCAGGTAGAAGTTCAAAACGCTCTTGATTCTGCAGCTCTGGCTGCCGTCAAAGAGTGGGGAGAGGGTGGTACTGGGCCAACTCAGATTCCCAGGAATGCGGGTGTCGCCTACACGGAAGCGAATCCAATTCTCGGCGTTGTTTTCACACCCAGTACAAATTATACCACTCCCGTGGCTGGCAACCCCAATGGAAATGCTTCCAATACGGGGAATTTTGTGTTTGGGGCCATTGATACCACAACAGATCCCATTACTTTCAACGGGAATGCAGAAGCCAGCTGTGCAGCCGGTGATGTTACAATCACGATTACGGATAACACCGCTGGCGGTAGCGTCATTCCTGGTTCGATCCGATTGAGTTTTGATTCGGGAACGAATCTAGCCATTGACTCAATTGCGTTTACCCTTCCGACTAAGACGATGGGACCTCCCAATGCATTCGCATATTTTGATGCTCCTGCGCCCCCTCAGGTGGATATGACAGGAGGCTCTTTTAGTGGGGTAGACGTAGATCCGACTAATCCTGGGCCTCCCAACTGGGATTGCCCTAACCCGAATGGTGATGTTTGTTTTACATTTGCAGATCCATTAGCGCCTAACCAATTTCAAACGGTCCAGATCAATTTTGACGGAAATTCATTTACAGAATTCGATTTTCTTCACTTTGGTGTCTCTACGAATCAATTAAGTCCAGCTGGATATCCTGCTCCTTATCCAGGTAGTGTGGGTGATGCATGGGGAGAATATGGGGTTACGGCTGAGGTTACTTTCCGCAATACGATTACCAATGTGACATCAACGGCTTCAACTGTGTTTGTCAATGTGCCAGCAGGCAATACCTCGGAGGCAACGCTTACAGGTGGTGGTGGGGGTGGCTTTCCTGCAGTCATCGCGCAAACAACCGTACCAGTAAACGGGTTTTGTTCTCAACTGTTTGGAGTCAATTTCTTAAACGCGAGCGCATCATCAATTGCTTATTATGACTGCGGCACTAGTCGCGCTGCTTTGGTCAGTGTTGATAACAGAATCTTCCCTTAAAAAGGGCAAGAAGTGTGCATCTTCACTTTCGAGTATTAGCGGGTCAAAAGATGATCTTTGTCTCAGATCATTTTCCGATTCTTCTACCTGATCTACAGTAAAGCACATCATTCCGTCTCCTTGATAGAAATAGGAATTGAATAAGTGAGTATTCCATTTTGTTCTGTCTGGTAATACGTAATTCTATTCTGTTTGACTCAAAAAAAACGGAAGAATAAGCGAGATATTTGGAAGTGAAGCGAATCGCGATCTTCCTCGAACAATGAAAAAAACAGACTGAAACCAGTCTGTTTTTTTGGGTCGAACTATAGGATCTTGGGAACTATTTTAGAACCGGGGTTTGCCATCGCCGGGAGCGGATTTCTTTTTAGGCCGTTTTCCACCAGATTTCCAAAGTGGGTCCGGCGTGTGTGCGTCCTGCATCATAACTTCCATTTTTTTGACGATATCCGGATGCTGGTCGGCCAAGTTGGTTCCTTCACCTAAGTCCTGATCGAGATTATACAGTTCTGTTTCGCCGGTCAGCATCGGCATGCGAACGGCTTTCCATTTTCCCCAACGGGCGGCCTGCTTACTGCCTTGTTCATAGAATTCCCAATACAGCAAACCATGCTGTTGCTGCTGATCTGGTTTCCCTGTCAGAGTTGGTGCAATACTGACGCTGTCTAGACCTGTGGGACAGGGCACATGTGCGAGGTTGGCTGCCGTTGCCATTAAATCGCCGAAGTAACCAATGTGATCAGAGACTGTTCCTGCGGGGGTGGTTTCGGGCCAGCGGGCGATGAAAGGAACGCGGATGCCTCCTTCATAGAGATCGCGTTTCATACCTCTGAGCGGGCCGTTGGCATCGAAAAATTCCGGGTCATTGCCTCCCTCGCGATGATGCCCATTATCAGAAGTGAAAATGACCAGCGTGTTTTTATCAATCTTTAATTCTTTGAGACGATCCAGAATCTGTCCTACGCCGGAATCCATCCGCGTGATCATGGCTGCCTGGCCTTTATTCTGTTTTTTCCAGTCTTTGTCTTTGTAGATGCCGTAGTCTGGAACTTCTTGACCATCGCCGACTTTTCTGCCTGCTTCATTATTGGCATGCGGAATCGTGAGTGCGACGTACAAAAAGAAAGGCTGTTTCGCACTTCGGTCAATGAAGTCAAGTGCTTCCTGCATCACCAAGTCGTGCGAGTAATCTACTTTTTTGGTCGCCACACCTCCCAGGCTATCCTTTCCAGTAGGTCCTTTAGAGATGGTGCTGGGGTCAACAATATTTCTGAGCTTGACTTTCTCTCCATTTCTCCAAAGGAATTCCGGGTAGTAATTATGAGCGTTGTGCTGGTTTAAATAGCCGTAAAAATAATCGAATCCCTGCAGATTAGGAACGCCTTGTGTGCCTGCTTCACCGATGCCCCATTTTCCCGTCAAAGCGGTTTTATAACCAGCCTGTTTCAGGACTTCTGCGACGGTAACATCTTCAGGTTTGAGCGATTGGTTCTGTTTGACCCAGGTGTTTCCTCTGACGCGGCAGTGTCCCATATGCAAGCCGGTCATCAATACACAACGTGACGGGGCGCACACTGTACTGCCCGCATACATCTGCGTGAATTTCATGCCTTCTGCTGCCATCTGATCGATGCGGGGTGTTTTGATTTTCTGTTGTCCGTAACAACCCAGGTCACCGTAACCTAGATCATCGGCTAGGATGAAAATGATATTCGGGCTCTTTTTTTCAGCAGAGAAGACTGCTTTGTTTGAACAGACGAATAGAAACGAAACGCAAAGAGAAAGCAGGAATGCAATCGTTTGATAGCGATTACATCGGAAAAGAAGTTTGTGTGCTTTTACAGTCAACGGGGGGCATGATGCGGACGCCTGCATGGCTACTCCTCTGATGGTTCGATTTCCAGGATTTATTTTGATCAGTTAAAGTATCATTAAAGCAAACGAGCGGGTCAAGCATGGCATATAAAGAATCGACGTCGATCCAATGCAAAATTGTAGAACGACAGTAGGATGCAGCAGCTGCCACACGTTTCTTTTGTTGAAATCCAAACGCTGCACAAAGCAAAGACTAAACCACGAAATTCATACATCGACAGGTGGATTTCGTTCACTCGACGATGCTTTTGTTTCGATGTTCAATCGCATCCTTCAGGGGCATTCTTTTCAAAACGAGTCCCTTAATTTGGATGCATACTCTGGAAGAACGTGGGCTCTTCCGAAGCTCATGGATTCTTCACACTGACTTCACATTGCCTCGCTAGACTTCTGCAAAATTCATGTCAGGGTCATATTTCAATCAAGTATGGCTGATTCAAACCGGCGGAATTCTCCGGCAATAGATCCAGATTAAATCGAGCTCCTTGTGTATGGAGTGGAACCAATTTTTTCTGTTGAGCAAGATTTATTACTTATCACTACATAACCCTGTATTTCTAGGTTAGAAAAGGGAGAACGATGAAGAGTCGAAAAGCTTTCACATTAATTGAGCTTCTGGTGGTCATCGCCATCATTGCTATTTTGATCGCACTGTTATTGCCCGCCGTTCAACAGGCCCGCGAAGCAGCCCGTCGCAGCAGTTGCAAAAACAATATGAAGCAAATCGGGTTGGCGTTACACAATTATCATGAAAGCTTCAATTCTTTGCCACCTGGCAGCATCACATTGCTGAATGCAGGGGGCACAAAATATTATGGTCATGGCTGGACCTGGCACGCGAGTATTCTGCCTTATCTCGATCAGGCAAATATGTATAATCAGATTCAGGGACCTGGTTCCAGTGGAATGGGGGCCGAGTCCGGTGGTGTGAATGATCCTAAACAGCAACTGTGCGGTAAGACCGTGATCTCTGTATTCTGGTGTCCCTCAAATCCAGATGTCAGCCAGGGCGCTCAGAAGTATGGATATTCTACGTCCAACTACAATGGCAATATGGGGACGCTGATTGGGAGCTCGGGAGACAATTGTTATAGTGGCGGAGTTGATACCCCAGAGGAAATGACAGCACCGGGCGGATGTATGAACGCCGACGGTGTGTTCTTTATCAGTAGTAACGTCTCTTTTCGTGATGTCACAGATGGCCTCTCGAATACGATCTTTGTCAGTGAAGTGATCGACTCTGGTGGAGACGCCGACATGCTGGGCGGTGGCGGCAGTGACCGTAAGCATTGCTTTTCTAATGGTGCTGACAGTAACCCTCCCACGGAAATGACGGAATACCTGATTGCAGCGGAAGGGAACGACCCGATCAATTCTTATGGTGAAGAAGCTGCAGGCAGCTACCATGTCGGTGGTGCCCATTTTGTGTTTGGTGACGGTCGAGTACGATTTCTGTCAGAGAACATTGACATGACACTTTATCGAGCGATCAGTACCAGGGCAAAACGGGAAACCTTAGGCGAATTCTAAGTGAAATCAAACAAACCGAACTGTGTGGCTCACGGTGCCCACAGTTCGCGTTTTCCTAATCTGAATTCAAAACTGCTTCATTGATAGCGCTGTTCCATTCTGTATGAAATATCGCTTTGAATATGAATTGAAGCATCGCAGAATATTTCAATTAAAGAATGAGACCACAATGGGATTGAGAAGAAATTTGTTTTTGATGTTATCAATGATAGCTCTTTGTGCGAGCTTTTCCGGATGTGGAGGATCAGACGGCGATCAGCCGGATTTGGGTCTGGTGAAAGGGGTCGTCACCTTTGAAGGCCAGCCGCTTTCGGGAGCCTCTGTTACCTTTATGCCTGTCAGCGGTCGTCCTGCGATGGCGAAAACAGATGATGCCGGATATTATGAATTGATCTATATCCGCAATACGCCGGGCTGCAAGACAGGCCTTAATAAAGTCGTCATCACTTCTGTGTCTGAAGAAGAAGACGAGATGGAAGCGGAAGGCGATGATGCTTTGGTTACTGACGCTGGACCAGCCAAGGAAAAGGTTCCTGCCAAATACAATGCCGAAACGGAGCTGGAAGTCGACGTGCAACCTGGTGAAAATGCGTTTGATTTCGATCTGAAAAAATAATTTCAGTAGAGTCGTTACGCGTCTTTCTTTTGCCAGCCTCCCGTGTGTATCACATCCGGGAGGCTGTTTTATGTAATCAGGGTGAGGCACGCACTTTCGCGAATACGCGCTCTCCCCGCTTCGTAGAGCTGTTCTCTTATGCTTTTATTTGACGATTTTCTTAGCTGGCAAGTTTCCAATGCCTGAGGTATCCGCCAGGATTACAATAAAGTAAGGCGATTCTGTTGATGATTCCGAATAGGCACTTTGTGCGAATCGCAAGAACAGGCAAGCCGTCAACAGAGGAATCTGTTGGAGTTCACATCCTCTTTTTCTGTTTGAGGCAGGATTTTTGAACGATATTTACGCTTGCCTTAATTCTTTTCTCTGCTGAACTGCTGCATTGATTCGATAAGACTGATAGAGCATCTCGCGCGAACGGATTGCGGGATTTCATTTGAGATAGTCACTTTCCTTGCTTCAGTACAAGCTATAATGCAACTATCGCCATCCCATAAAGCACCGGAAATGAGTGGAAAACGTTAAGCATCCGTTTTCAAAATCAGTACAGAGGAAAACGATTCATGATTTTTACCTGGTTGCGTAACCGCCGACGCAAAAAAATACTGGCTGCCCCGATGCCAGGGCACTGGGAATCGATCCTGAATCAGAATGTATCGCAACTGGCGCGGCTGACACCGCCGCAGCGCAGCCTGTTATATCAACGTGTGCAGATTTTCGTCAAAGAGAAGTACTGGGAAGGCTGCAATGGTTTTGAAATTACCGAGGAAGTCAAATTAACGATCGCCGGTCAGGCCTGTTTGATCACACTGGGGTTTGCCAGCGACTGTTTCGACCGCCTGAAGACCGTTCTCGTCTACCCGGAAACGTATGCCGCGAAGGAGACGCTGGTGAATTCGATTGGCGTCATGACGGAAGGGACTTCATTTCGCCTGGGAGAATCCTGGGGACAGGGGCCGATTATTTTATCGTGGGAAAGTATTCGCGAAGGGGGAGAAATTCCCGATGATGGTCGGAATGTGGTGATTCATGAATTCGCTCACTATTACGACGCCGTCGATCATCAGTTTGACGGAACGCCGCCTCTGAATGGACCTGAAGAATACGAACGCTGGAACGAAGTCATGACGGCGGAATACCAATCGCTGGTCTCACAGTTACGTCATGGTCATGAAACATTCATCGATCCCTATGGTGCGACGAATCCTGCGGAATTCTTTGCTGTCTGCTCAGAACATTTCTTTGAGCAACCACACCAGATGCAGGAGTACTCGGTCGATTTATATGAGACTCTGCGAATGTTCTATCGGCAGGATCCAGCGCAGGCAGTTTGATTCAGATCCGTCTCAATTGTTCAGAAGTGAGCATGGATTTTTTCAAATCGAATTCGTAGTATATGTTCTATATGGAACCTGTTCGTTGGACCAGATGTCTGGTTTTGGAATGATACTCCCGCCTGGCAAAATCGAGACTGGATTAGAGATGAGCGACCCCTCTCCCAAGCGATTGCAGAAGACACGCGCGTCTGCAAGCCCTGCTAAAACAGACGCTTCAAAGCAGAAGTCGGCTTCAAAGAAACGTGCTAATGCAGCCCCGAAAGAACTGACTCCGCAAAAAATTCTACAAGCGTTCGACGGAAATATAGAGCCTGTTTCGCCAACAATGCTCTATCGGCTGAATGCTCTGCTTGTCAGCATCGTCATGATTTTGTTACCGCTGATTTATGTGGGAATCATCGGTCTGGTGATCTGGGGCGTCTATTTCCATGCCGTCAATTCGCTCGGCCTGTTTGAGGTCGCTGGCTCAGGTTCTTCTGGTCGCACTCGAGGTAAGGGCATGATCCTGATGGCTTTGGTCTACCTGGCACCGATTGTGGTTGGTGCCATCTTGATTGTATTCATGTTCAAGCCGCTTTTTTCACGACCCGCTCAGTCTTCGTCGCGACGCTCACTCAAGCGAGAAAAAGAACCGTTGCTGTTCAAGTTCGTTGATCGAGTTTGTGATGCTGTAGGCGCGCCACGGCCTGTGCAAATTAATTTGGATATTCAGGTCAATGCGTCTGCCGGTTTCAGACGCGGCTGGCTGAGTCTGTTTGGCAATGATCTGGTGCTCACGATCGGTATGCCGTTGGTTGCCGGGCTGTCTCTGCGTCAGTTTTCCGGGGTACTGGCGCATGAATTCGGTCATTTTTCTCAAGGAGCCGGGATGCGGCTTTCGTTTATCATTCGCAGTATCAATATGTGGTTTTTGCGAGTCGTTTACGAGCGTGATGAATGGGACGAACGCCTTGAGCATCTCTCGGAGTCACTCGATTTACGAGTCAGTTGGATCTTGTATCTGGCCCGGCTCTTTATCTGGCTCACTCGGAAAATTTTGTGGATGTTGATGATGGTCGGGCATCTGGTGAGTGGTTTTTTAATGCGTCAGATGGAGTTTGACGCCGACCGCTACGAAGCACGATTAGCAGGCAGCCGCTGTTTTGCAGTGACGAGTAAACGCCTGGCATTATTAGGCGTGGCCAATCAGGGGGCGTTCAATGATTTAGGGCAGTTTTATACTGAAGGGCGGCTGGTTGATAACTTTCCCGCGCTGATTAACATCAATCTGAAGAAACTGCCCGAGGATGTGCTAAAAGCCGTTGATGCCAGTATTCAGCAGGAAAAGACAGGCTGGTTTGATACACACCCGGCGACTCTGGAGCGGATTGCCAGCGTGCAGAACGAAGAGACTGAGGGCGTCTTTCGGCTCAAGGCGCCAGCGACCGTGCTGCTGAGTGATTTTCCCCGCGAAGCGAAGTATGTGACTCGTGATTTTTATTTTGGCGTTTTTGGAAAGAAGATTAAGCAGTCAGATTTGCACTCGATTGATGAGCTGTTGATTCGGCAGGAAGAAGAACAGAAAATGCATCGGGCGGTGCAACGCTATTATCAGGGCGCGATTTACCCGAACCGGCCGTTGCAGTTTTCCGAATACGCGGTCCAGGCTCCGGAAGATGCCAAACAGTGTGCCCAGGAGTTAAAGGCATATCGGGAAAAAATCCTGAAGTATCGCTCCAAATATAAAACGTACGTCGATGAGTTTCGCGAACAGGAATCGAACGCAGTCAGTGTGAATCTGGCGTCAGTGGCATTGCGCGCGAATATTAAACTGGGAGGGGACGACGCATTTCTCAAGTCATTAACCAGCTATGATAAAACAATCAAAGCCGGTACTGTTATCGATCGTAAAAAAGGTGAGCTGCGGCTCGATCTGGAGAAATATGAAACGCTCATCGTCAAACGACTGGAACGGGCGCTCCAGTTATTTCTGGTACCCAAAGTACAAACACAAATCCCAGATGCGGCTGAATGGGAACGTGATTTACGAGATTTGCTGTTAACACTTCAGGCAACGAATTCCCAGATAACGCGTTTGTGGGAATTGCATACGATTTGTGCCTCATTTCAGGTGTTGATGCATTTCTTTGATCAGAAACGCCAGGACGAAAAGTATTGCGAAGTCGTTGTGACGGAAATGGAAAAGATGGAACACCAGCTCAAATCCATTCACACACGTTTTAAGCGGCTCCCTTATCCCTTTGAGCATTCTCAGGCAGGCATCAGTATCGGCGAATTTGCGTTGTCTCGGATGCCGGAATCAAATAATCCGGGGGATCTGCTGGGAGCCTCTGAAGCATTGTTCGAGAATCTGATGTCGTTGAACCATCGGGCGCTAGGGCGTCTTTGTCTGATCGCAGAGCAGGTCGAAAAATTGCTGGGATTCGAAATATTACCCGAATTCGAAGCGAAAGAGGCTGAGTCGGAGGAGTGACCAGCTCCTGTTGGGGCGATTTTCGGCTCATGTACTTTTTCTGATTCGATCTTCTGCAGCAGGGCGATCCCTCTGCCGGGACACTGGCTGGAGATCGTATTTCTATTTTCGACCGGCAATTTCTGCCGGTTCAGGCGCTGATGTTAATTTATAGGCTTTGCTCCAGATGGGAATTCAAGAAGACTCTAGCGATTCTCTGAGTTCTTTCATCTTCCCGAAGTCGAAAGACGATACTTGAGAATAAGTGCCGTTGTTTTGTGAGATTTTGTTTTGCAAATATAAACAGCGGCATGATTTAAATGGAATTATTATCGAGTAACTTTCAGGTCAGAATAGAACTATTTGATCTTTTTTGTTTCTGCCCAGGACGGTCTGAGTGTTTCTCACCATGGATAGTGAAAAATCACAATTTTGTTTTGTGAGGTAATGGAATGCGAAACTCAACAACGTGGTCTCTGGTCATCCTCTCTGGATTTGCCACTCTTTTTACTGTCGGCTGTTCTCATACTCACAATATGGTGGGAACAAATTTGAAGCTGCCGCTGGAAGAGTCACCACAAATGATTATGGCGCGAACAGCCGAGGATAAAGGCCAGTTCACGGATGCAGAACGAACCTATCGGGTCATGTTGCAACGCAATCCCCAGAATGCGACCGTATTAAATCGCATGGGAATTGTCTGTTCCAAAACAGGAAAACATGACAAAGCAACAAAGTATTTGATGGAAGCGGTCAAAGTTCAGCCGAATAACGCCAAGTATCTGACGGATCTCGGCTACGCTCTGTATCTCCAGAATGATCTGCCTGCAGCAGAAATCGCTTTGGAAGAATCGATCAAACGTGATCCCAGTTCCAAACGCTCATTCAATAATATGAGTCTGGTCTTAGGACATCAGGGACGCATGGATGAAGCGTATCAGGTTGCCCGTACTGTAATGAGTGCTGATGAAGCCCATGCCAACATCGGCTATATCTGTCTGCAGAAAGGGATGCTGGACGACGCTGCAAAGCACTATAATCGGGCGTTGGAGATGAATCCGGATCTGGATTCTATCAAAGAAGCCATTGTGCAGGTTGCAGCACTTCAGAAACAGCAAATGGAGCGTAATCAGCCGCAACCCGAAGTGAAACTTGCCCAGACTCCGGTCGCTGAGCCTGTTGTAACTGAATCTGTAGAAGTCGCTGAATTAGCAGAAGCTCCACAGTTTCGGGTGGTTTCCGAGGCGGACACTGAGGTCATCAATCCTGAAATGATTGCCGCCAGTGAATTGCCCGTGGCACAGATTTCTGCAATTCAGGAACTGCCCATCCAAGGCTTTGAACCTCCGCTGAACGTCAGTAACGATGACTACATTCCTTCGAAGAGCAACGATTTCTTCGAAACGGTACAAAGCACGCAATCGGTGACTACGGTCCGCAGTGCAGGAGAATAGTCACCCGTTTACTGTCAATGATTACATCAAAAAGGGGCCGAAGTGATCTCACTTCGGTCCCTGTTTCTGTTCTCATCAGGAAGGTCTGGACTCAGGACCGGCATCCCAAACGACTGAAGTGCTGAATTCCAACGGAATCAGGATTCAGGGGTTGGTGACGGGCATGGCCTTAGCTGCAAACCGTTTTTCTCCCATCAGCGGATCACCGGGATCGATTTTACGGAAGAGCATTTTGCGTTTAGCCTCTGCTTCTTTTTTCTTCTCGCCCACCACCTGGACATAGGTGGGGGTTAGTTCAATGTGCCTCGCGGAGAAGGCATCAAAATCAAAGTACAATACGGCATTAATGTCAGACTTTCGCATATCCAGGATGATAGTAGCTGGCTTCGTTTCCGTATTGAGATAGTAGCGCCCTTTCCGACGTGGTCCACGGTTAATGCTGTAGACCGTACCATCTGCCTTAAAGATCATGTTCGGCGCACCCATACTTTGCCAACGTCCCACCAGATTCTCATGATCCGATTGCTGGCAGGAGCTCGACACACAGACCAAGGCCAGTAATAACACGATTCCTGAATGCTGAAACTGCATTTGATTCCTCTAACAGATTGATCCTTTAGCCGGAGAGAGAACAGACGAAAAAAGTCGTCTACGGACCTCGACCGCCCTTGTATTAGTCGTATTGTGCCCAGATTACAGATCTAAAGTAAAGAAAAATAGTCTGTAATAACGAAAAGAATTCCGGTGTTTAGACTGGATGAGGGCAGGGGGCTGGGATGAATATCTCAGCATTTGTACCTGTGTTTAGATGTCAGTATGAATGAAATACAGCTTATGCGTTGTTGTATGAAGCGTTGTTTATGTGGTTTTGAGGGACGTTAGGTAAAGTTAACGTCTTGGTAAATTTGTTAAAATTAGGAGAACAGGCGCTTTTTGTTGTGGAATTATTTTGAAATTTCGGATATTGATGGTTAGATAAATAACAATAGGTTCTTTGCGCTGAGTGGAAATACACATCAGTAGCATACTTGGTATCACTAAGAAAACATTCTGGCAAGAGTCAGAGAGGAGGGGAAAAGCCTTTCCTCTCGATACTATTTGTCTAATAAATTTACAGTTTTTCTAACTGAATTGACCTACTTACTGAGGAGTTGACAGGATGCTGCTTTCGAATTGGCTCGGTACTATCACTTCCCGTATCAAAAAACGCCCCGTTTATCGTTCCCGTGATCGCCGGGCGATGCGACGTCGCTGGCTGACCGCCAAGAGTAACCAGATCTCCACTGCGGAAGTTCTGGAAGACCGAACCCTGTTGACCACGTTCTTTGTGGACGATGATTTCTCTGGTCTGACGAACGGTGATGCCATCGTTGACATTGATCCCGAAACAATGGGAGATCAAGCAGGAGTTTTTGGAACTGACGCATTCGCTACCATTCAGGCAGCGGTGACCGCAGCAGTCGCAGGCGATACCATCAATATTGCCGATGGAACTTATGCCGAAGATGTGACCGTGAATACCTCCGTGACTCTTCAGGGAGCCAATGCCGGGATTGCTGCGGGGGTTGACCCTGGTGTCCGCGGCGCGGAAAGTGAACTGACCGGCGGGTTTCGTCTCTTTGCGAACGACGTCGTGATTGATGGACTCACGATCGTCGATGGGACCGGTCCGGCTGGTATTGGCAGTCAATCTGCCGTCTTCATGACTGCCGGCACCTCGGGGCATACGATCGAGAACAATATTCTGCAAGGCCCGGGAACGGGAGTTGAAAGTCGTGGTGTGCTCTCCACATTTAATGGAAATAACGACAACATCACGATCCAGAACAACGAAATTTACAATTGGGTCGCCGGTATTCATAACCAGGGCAACACGAATGTAGACATTTTCGGCAACAACATCCATGATGTGGTCGTAGGCATCGCCAATGACTTCGTTGCTGATGTCAGTATCGAAGGCAACGCCTTCAGCAACGCATCGGGAGGTGTCGGCGTCTTCAATAACACTTCCAATGGCGTGCCCGATGTAGCCGCTCATAACAACTTTTTCGACTCCTCAACGCTCACCGAGCTCATCGGTCATTATGGTGGAGATGCTGTTGACGCTTCCGGCAACTGGTGGGGCAGCACGGACGAAACAACAATCGCCAATTCCATGAAGAGCGACGGTGTGGATGGCGACGCTTCGCAGGTCGACTTCACTTCATTCTTGAATAACGGTGCAGACACAAACGTGGGGCTGGCAGGTTTTCAGGGCGATTTTTCCACTCTGAATGTGACCGCGCTAGGTAGCCAGACCGGACCAGTCGGACGGATCCAGGAAGCGATTGCCAATGTCACCGCTGGTGGAACCGTCAACATTCTCTCGGGAACCTATGTCGGAAATGTAGACGCAACCGGGACTGGGATTAACAAGAATGTTACGTTGGCACCAGGTAACAGCCCTGGTCAGGTCGTTATTAACGGAGACTTGATCTTAAACGGTGATGATGCACTCGATATCGAAATCGACGGTGCAACTGCTGGAACTGGCTTCGATCAGTTTGTCGTTAATGGAACCGTCAACCTAAGTGGCGCTGCGTTAAATCTCATCGATGGATATGATCCCGCTGATGGCGACCAGTTCACATTGATCAACAATGATAGCGACGATGCAGTCACTGGCACTCTGCTTGGTCTGCCGGAAGGTTTTGAGTTCGTTGACTTCCTGGGCGTTGTCGGACAGAGCGCTTTTCTGACTTATGTCGGCGGAGACGGTAACGATGTCGTCATCCATGTCGAAGATTCTACACCCGAGGTGACTCTCCCATCCAATGGCACGCCGGATGAATACACCATCGAAATTGATGGCACCAATGTGGTGATTACCGAAGTGGGGACCGGGAATATTATTTCCTCAACTCCCTTAGCGTCGCTGACCGGACCGCTGGTGATTAACGGGGAAGATGGCCAGAACGATACACTACGGTTGGATATGACGGGCATTGATCATACGACACCCTTGCAAATTGTCTATAACGGCGGTGCCGGCGGGTTTGATACACTTGAACTGGTCAATGGAAGCCTGGCGTCGATGGAGTACTTCTTTGCGAATCCCAGCGATGGTAGCATTCAACTGAATGGTTCGGGAACCGACTTCATTACCTACACCGGTCTGGAGCCAATTACATCCACGGTCAACGCCACTAATGTGACACTGAATTACAGCGGCGTCAGTGAAACGATCACGGTGACCGATGCCGGGGGCGGACAGACCACTGTCAATTCAACTGCAGGCGAAATCCTCACGTTTGGCAATCCTACAGGAACGCTGACAATTAACGCCGGTGGCGGCGATGATATTGTCAACGTCAACTCACTGGATCCTGCGTTTGCCGCGAATATTACCATCAATGGAGAAGGCAACGACGATACCGTCAATCTGGCGGCAGCGCTGACACTGGGCAGTGGTGATACCACGATCAACGCAGAAGACGTCAATGTGAATGGTGCAGTCACCACAACCGGTAATGTCGACATTAACGCCGGCGATACCATCGTGTTTGCTCTGGGGGGCAGCATTGCTGCAGGGGCCAGCAACCTCGACCTTGATGCTTTAAACAATGTTGAACTGGGACAGGTTTCAACGACCGGCAATGTGACCGTCACCTCGACAGCAGGCGCCATCAATGATGCGAATGTCGGTGCAAATAACATTACCGCGGTCAACGCCACCCTGGCAGCAGCTACGGGCGCCGGTGTCGGCGATGCTCTGGAAACTAATATTACCGCATTGGAAGCCAATATCGGAGCAGGGCTGGAAGTCGATGATACGGGGACACTCGACATCGGTTTTGCCGGCGGCATTAACGGAATTATGGTGGGGGCTCCTTCGACGATTACTTCGACCGGTACGATGACCGTCACCGAAAATGTCGCCGCCACCGGCGGCAACCTATTGCTGCAGAACACGGGTGGCGATTTCAATCTGAATGCTCTGGCGATCATTTCCAATAACAGCACCTTCGATATCGAA
>TARA_R110002095_G_scaffold1432_3_pt1 | contig 75890 bp, 60 predicted proteins | sample TARA_R110002095 | Tara Oceans TARA_R110002095 (sample SAMEA4397255) | marine metagenome | biome: Polar Biome; feature: [SRF] surface water layer (ENVO:00010504); material: water (ENVO:00002006), including particulate matter (ENVO:01000060) such as... | depth 5 m | reverse complement strand
GCGATGACTCCCAAAGACTTTTTTGCTTTTGCAGAAAAAAATGGCGCAAAGATGGTCGACTTAAAGTTTACCGACATCTTTGGTTCCTGGCAGCATTGTTCGTACCCCATCAGTACCTGGGACGAAGGTACCTTTGAAGATGGTGTCGGTTTTGACGGATCTTCGATTCGTGGCTGGCAGCCGATTGACAGTTCAGACATGCTGGCTGTACCGGATCCCTCGACGGTTAAACTGGATCCCTTTTTCAATAAACCGACCGTCAGTGTTTTGGCTGACATTGTCGATCCGATTACTAAAGAAGACTATAACAAAGACCCCCGTGGTGTCGCTAAAAAAGGTCTGGCTTACCTGAAGCAGACCGGGATCGCAGACTCCTGTTTTATCGGGCCGGAACCAGAATTCTTTATCTTTGATGACGTACGATATCTCTCAAATCAGAGAGGCGCCATGTATGAAATCGATTCTTCAGAAGCGGCCTGGAATACAGGTAAGTCTGAAGGGGGAAACCTGGGTCATAAAGTCGGATACAAAGGGGGCTATTTCCCTGTATCACCAATCGACAGCTATGGCGACCTGCGTGCTGAAATGGTTGAAGAACTGCAAAATGTCGGCATTGTGGTTGAAGCACATCACCACGAAGTGGCGACTGCCGGTCAGTGTGAAATTGATATGGAATTTTCACCACTGCTCCTGATGTCAGACCAGTTTATGTGGTACAAGTACATCATCAAGAATGTTGCCAAACGCAATGGCAAAACTGTGACCTTCATGCCGAAACCTGTTTTTGAAGACAATGGTTCCGGTATGCATACTCATATCTCTCTCTGGAAAGGTGGAGATACATTGATGTACGGCGATGGCTATGCAGGTTTGAGCGAACTGGCGCTGCATGCCATTGGTGGTATCCTCAAACACGGCCGCGCTTTGATTGCACTGTCGAACCCGACCGCCAACAGCTTCCACCGTCTGGTGCCAGGCTTTGAAGCTCCTGTGACCCTGGCAATGAGTCAGCGAAATCGGTCTGCTTCCTGCCGCATTCCCATGTATTCCAACAGCCCTAAAGCGAAGCGGGTTGAGTTCCGTTGTCCTGATCCCACTGCCAATGGTTATCTCAGCTTTACCGCTCTGATGATGGCGATGATTGACGGTATTCAGAATAAGGTTGACCCTGGTGAGCCATTGGATCGTGACATTTATGACATGACTCCAGAAGAGTTGGCCGAAACCAATGTTGCTCCCAAATCTTTGGATGAAGCATTGATTGCTCTGGAAGAAGACAGCGACTTCCTGACTGCTGGCGACGTCTTTAGCGAAGATTTGATCAGCTCCTTCATTAAGCATAAGCGAACTGAAGAGTTGGATCCGATTCGCTTACGCCCTCATCCTTATGAGTTTGATCTCTACTATAACGCGTAAGTGTGATTAGCTTAGCGTTCTTGAATACGCGATTTAACTCGCAGTAAATCAGTTGGTTTGCTGCGAGTTTTTTTACGTCTGGATAACGGTGGTGCCAAAATGGCACCTTCGCGGCAATCGGAGAGTGTGCCAAAACGGCATCTCTTTGAGGTGGTTTTGTGTTGCAGGGTAAATGGATCGAGTGTTTATTCGGACGGTAAGTTGTTTAATAGTAATTGATTATGGGGGAATTGTTTTTGTGGTTGCTAAATATGGCATGCTGTGTGCTATGTCATAGGTTACTCAGGACTGAGTGAGAAACAAAACTTGAGGCCTTGAAACTAAAATAATGTCGGCGATTATTCTAAGGAGCAAATTTCATGTTAAGAACACGTACACACAAATTAGGATTCCCTTTTTCTGCCAACCTTCGTTCTGATTTAGATGATGCGTTCGATCAATTGTTCGGAAAGTCATTTCCGGGTGTCGAAGGCGCTTATTCTCCCCTCTCGGTCTGGGAAGAGGATAGTAAGTATCATGTTGCTCTGGATGTGCCGGGGATGAATAAGGATGAGCTCTCATTGGATATTCAAGATGGTCATCTGATTCTGACAGGAGAAAGAAAGTCGGTCGAAGGCCGTGAATATCTGCATAATGAACGCCGCTATGGCAAGTTCAAACGTGTTGTCCAGCTACCAGACTGGGTCGATCCGGGTTCAGTGGCAGCAACACTGGATGCAGGTGTGTTGACTGTAGTCTTGGAGAAAAAGCTGGAAATGCAACCCAAGCGGATTGAGATCCAGGATGTAGCTAAGTCGGAATGATGTGGGAAGGCACTCTCCCATCTTGAAAAATTGTTGGTTGCGGCCTCGGTTGTCTAAGACTTAGACAGCCGGGGTTTTTTATTAGCGGGCTCTGGAAATCAGCCTGCCTGCTCTGTTTGTTCCCGCATCGGTTCGTGTCTATTTCCTGTGCAGCTTCGCTTAAATGCTAAGTCTATCGCGATGCGTGTGTGTGAGGTCTTGATAAAGATTTCATGGTTTTTAGATCAATCCTGATTACGAAGAAAACTAGAAACGTCAGATAGGCAAACGGGTTACGGATATGATGAAGCTTGTCTGATTGTGTCAGCGGATCAAGTCCGGCACAGCAATTGCGAAGTCCCTCTGGTATGTTTTGTTTTAAATGCGCTAAAACGCTTCAGCAGATGCAAATCAAAATGAATTGTTCTAATGGTCAATTTGGAGTTCAAAAATAGACAGCACCCTGGTCTGTAGTTAACAGACAGTCTTCCATGACCCGATTCAAACACTGAATCTTTCAGTGAGCGCTCCAGCATCTGAAGATATCCCACATGAGTTCCGACTCAAATTTTATTAATTCAAGGACCGAAAGCGATGTTACCAGGATACTTGATTGACATGGATGGTGTCATTTACAGAGGGACTGACCTGATTGCAGGGGCAGTCGATTTTATCAATGAATTAAAGAAGCGCGATCTGCCTTTTATTTTTTTAACGAATAACAGCCAGAGAACCCGCCGCGATGTAGTCACAAAATTGTCTCGCATGGGAATTACGGTTGGAGAAGAGCATATCTTTACCTGTGCCATGGCGACCGCTCGATTCCTGGCGCAGAGTAAACCCAACGGGACGGCATATGTCATCGGAGAGGGTGGCCTGTTACATGCACTCCACCGCAACGGATATTCGATCGTCGATCATGATCCCGATTATGTTGTCGTAGGCGAAGGCCGATCGATGAATTTTGAGATGATCGAAGCCGCGGTACGCATGATTGAAAACGGGGCAAAACTCATTGCCACAAATATGGACCCGAACTGTCCTACGCAAAATGGTCTCAGGCCAGGCTGTGGAGCGATTGTGGCTATGTTGGAAGCGGCTACGAAGAAAAAAGCCTTTAGTGTAGGAAAGCCGAGCCCCGTCATGATGCGAAGTGCTCGACAGGAATTGGGGATTTCTTCCGCTCAGACCACCATGATTGGCGACACAATGGAAACGGATATTCTGGGAGGCGTGGAAATGGGCTATCGTTCTGTGCTGGTGCTCTCAGGAGGAACTGCGCTGACTGATCTCAATTATTACGCCTATCAGCCAGATCTGGTGGTCGACAGCATTGCCGATCTGAACAAAGAGGAATTCTTTCAGCTGGAAGATTCTCGTTTTCCCAAGGTGGAACGTCTACTGGCCTGATTTTCCAACTGTCCTGAAACGGTTTGGAGTGAATCGTGATCAATTTCACCCTGTTTGAGCTAGAACCCGTTCTTGCGCGCATTGAGGTATTCTTGGTGGTTCGTTACAATTCCTGAAAATAATGTGGTCAAAGTCGATTTCGCACTACATTTGCAGGAATATGTTTCAAATTCAGCGATTTTCTCTTCGCATTAACGCTGGGGAAATATCGCAGCAGGAATACTTGAATGGCACGTCTGACTCAAGCCGATTTAGCAGATCTTAACGAAGCATTTGAAGAACGAACTCCTCTTGAGCTGATTCATTGGGCTCAGGAAATGTTTGGTACCAGACTGGCAGCATTGTCGTCAATGCAGCGTGCGGGTTGTGTCGTTGCTCATATGCTCAGCCAGATCAAAGCGGATCTTCCGATTCTGTTTGTCGATACCGGTGTCTTGTTTCAGGAAACTCTGGATACGCGAGATCGACTCGTCAAGGAGTACGGCTTAAAGATCGTCACTCTGGAACCAGCTCAGACCATACAGGAACAGACTGACGAACGGGGAGTCTTGTACCTTTCGGTTGAAGGTCAGGAGCAGTGCTGTGATTTGCGAAAGACACAACCACTGCTTCAGGTCGCCGACCAGTACGATGCGTTGATTGGCAGTCTGCGTCGTGCCGATGGAGGGCAGCGTGCCAATGTGCCGATTCTGGCGATTGATCCCGCCATGAATTGTCTGCGTGTGAATATCCTGGCAAGCTTATCCAAGGATGAATTTCAAGCCTATCTCAATGAGAATCAGGTCATCACAAATCCGCTTCATAAGCAAGGCTATCCAACCATCGGCTGCAATCGGTGCACGACGCCTGTCATGGAAAGCGAACCGAATCGCGCCGGGCGTTGGCGGCACCTGGGACCCTGGTCACAGTATTGTGGTATTAACCCGACTGATGTTTCCGGAAAACAGTCGCCCGCCATCGACTTATCTCAGGATCTGGTAGATCGAGTACTGGGACGCGAAACCGACTTTATGATTTGAGGCTTTTCATTCAGAATTGGCTTCCTGTGTCAGTTCCTCATGCAGCTTCATATTTGAACTTCCCCAGGCAGGAATGAACCCCGCAGCGCGGCTGTTCTGAAAGAATTGCTTCCGGTCAACTGCCGAGTCGGCATACCCTAACGTGAATACCGAAGTAAAACCGTTTTTTCGAATCTGGATCATGTCCCGTTCTTTACTGGCAATCCAGGCACTGGAATCAGTGTAGGCCCCCGACCAAAGTAATCCATCCGGGTTATTTGGGTGAAAATGTGCGAGATCCAGACCGGGGATAAAAACACCGGTGGCATCGCCCACGAAAACGTTTTTTCCAATCAAATTCAGGCCTCGGTTTTGCATGACAAATTTTTCTGGTGCCATTGCTTTGATCATTCGAATCAGACCGATCATCACTTTAACACTTTCCGCCCGTCTCGAAATCGGCCACTCCTTTCGGTTGATATACAGATCGCAGGTGTCCACAGCATCCAGAAACAGACCATCAACATTCTGATTATAGATACGTTTGATTCTTTGTATCAGAAATTCGCGCCAGATAGACTCCGTCACATCAATTCGCAAGGCTTCAAACTTTTGATTTTTCTCCAGGATCATGTTGTCCAATGTTTTGGAGACATTGCGATCTTTTAGATATTGTTCAAAATTCGCTCTTTCCAGATGTCCCAGTGCGCCAATGCTAATGTAGGCAAGGACTTTGGAACCTGCCTGACGGCTGCTGTTTACAATTGCGGAAATTTGTTCCTTACTCAGGTTGCGCAATTCAATCACGACAACCTGACCTTTTCGCATTCGCTGTTGCATCGTGTCCAGAATTTTGGAATCGTTACCATAGTAAAGTTGAAGCCCGGTCGGCGTGAATGCTTTTTCTTCAGCTCTCAAGCTTGATTCGGTCATCGTTGTGTTCAAACTGCATATGATGATCAACAAGAGGTGTAAAACAAGTTTCATTAAGGCGGCCCTTGAGTCAGTGAATTGTGTTTCCTTGAGTGTGTTTGTTATTCTAAAGGAAGTGATCAATGTACTAAAGCTATTTTCTATTATTTCACCAAGAAGACCAGCTATGAATCGAGATCAGATGCAACAGAGTAGTCGTCAAATTGTCAGGGGTCTGTCACTGGTATTGAGTTTCTGGCTACTGTCAAGCCTCTGCTTGAGTGCTGCAGAAGCACCTCCCAACATTGTATTGATCGTCAGTGATGACCAGGGATATCAAGATTTGGGTTGCTTCGGCAGTCAGGAAGTCATCACGCCCCATCTCGACCGGTTAGCAAAAGAAGGTGCCAAGCTCACCAACTTCTATGTCACCTGGCCAGCCTGTACACCCAGTCGAGGCAGTTTGTTGACAGGCCGCTATCCACAGCGAAATGGTGTTTACGACATGATTCGCAACGAAGCACCCGACTACGGCTACAAGTACAAACCTGAAGAGTACGAGGTCAGCTTCGAACGCATTGGTGGTATGGATGTGCGTGAAAAATTGTTGCCTCAGTTATTAAAACAGGCCGGCTATGTCAGCGGAATTTATGGCAAGTGGGATCTGGGTGTGCATAAACGCTTCCTGCCTCTGGCACGGGGCTTCGATGACTTCTACGGATTCAGTAATACCGGCGTCGATTATTTTACGCACGAGCGTTACGGCGTGCCTTCCATGTTTCGCAACAATCAACCGACCGAAGAGGATAAAGGCACCTATTGCACTTACCTGTTTCAACGAGAAGCCGTTCGGTTTGTGAAAGAGAATCATCAAAAGCCATTCTTTCTCTATCTGCCGTTCAACGCACCGCATGGTGCATCCAGTCTCGATCCCCGTATCCGCGGCGGTGCTCAGGCTCCGGAGAAATACAAAAAGATGTATCCGCATTTAAAGGATACACTGGTTAAGAAGAAAAAAACGGGTCGCTATGAATATCGGGAAACTCCCAAGGGACCGGCCATCAAGCAAGGCGTTTCTCCCAGTAAACGACGACTGGAATACGTCGCCTCCATCACCTGCATGGATGATGCGATTGGCGAGGTTCTGGATCTGCTCGACGAATATAAAATCGCCGACAATACCATTGTCGTTTTCTTTTCCGATAATGGAGGCGGAGGTGGTTCCGATAATTCGCCGCTTACAGGCAAAAAAGGGATGATGTTCGAAGGCGGAATCCGTGTTCCCTGTCTCGTACGTTACCCGAAAAAAATCAAAGCAGGCACCGTCAACGAAGGCCTGCTGACTTCGCTGGAACTGGTTCCGACCTTCCTCAAAGAAGCCAATTTGCCGCTGCCCAAAGACATTGTCATTGACGGTTACGATATGCTGCCGACACTGATGGGGCAGGCTGATTCTCCACGAAAAGAAATGTACTGGCAACGCCGGGCTGATATAGCCGCGCGGGTCGGCAACTGGAAGTGGTTGGAATCGGCAAAAGGAAATGGCCTGTTTGATCTTTCAAAGGATGTGAGTGAAAAGCATGATCTTTCCAAAACACATCCCGAAAAACTGAAGCAAATGAAAGCCCACTTTGCTAACTGGAAAAAAGAGATGGCAGAGTCGGAACCGCGTGGTCCCTTCCGTGATTTTTAATCGACCACGGAATTACTCTTTTCTGAGTAATTCCGGTTTTCGGTTCGGTAACTCTACAAGCGTGTCCAAAGGCAGGCTGTTCTTGACCAGTTCTACACCACAAATCAGAGGTGTTCCTGCGCTGGCGGTAAAAGTCAGGTTCAGGTTTCCACTCAGCGAGATCTGAGGGAACTCGCGCACCAGGATCTTTTGTTGTGAATTTGTTTCGCGAAAAATATCGAGGTCTTTGATGAGCGGCTTCCCATCTAAGTTCACGCTGAAGACCCGTTTTTTCGGCGTAGAGAACTCAGGTTCTCGGAAATAAAGTCGCAGTGTGTAATCATCGGGTTTGATATTCTTCAGAGTGATCTGATCAACTCCGGTGATTCCAGATGCACCCACCCAAGGCCAGCCACGTCCCCCTTCGATCCACAAGGCATGTTCATAAAACGGCTGGATCGTTTTGGGTTGGGCAGCCAGTTCCAGTTCTGGGGAAGGACCACCGACACTGGGGACATCCAGCCAGAGTGTGCCTCGATGGGTCATGCGATCGCCGGGGGCACCAAAATTTAATCCGACTCGCTGCAGATCTTTGACCTCACTTTTGCCCCAGACCATCCATTGCTCGTGCGTCTCCGGCAATGAAATCAGCGAGAGGCCGACGGGGAGCGGATAACTACACGTGCATCCCTGAAAATAATAGGGGACGTTTAGCAGTCCGTTCGCAGGCACAATACTGTTCGTGCAGCCAGAGCGCGGGCCACTGATGTGGATCGTCCCACTCTCCACGCGTTTGTCATAAAAGGCAGCGGTTCCCGATCGCATGGTATAGAGGTAGCTGTAATCAACGCCGCCATCGCAACCATAACTTTTGGGAAACGCGCGGGGCTCTGATTTTCCTGTTAGCGGATTGGTGCGTTCTCCAATCACGGGTGGGGCAGGGCTCCAGTCATTTTTCTGATACGGGGGCCGATATTGGCTTGGTTGTTTTTGGTCTCGGTCCAGCGTCGGTAAATCTGCGACTAACGTTTTCGCCTCTGTTTCATTTAACTTTCTGCCAGTATAGACATCGGAAAATTGAGGCGCGAGCAGTTTATAGGGGGGACGGATTCCAGCCGGGTAACCCTGCCAGTACTTGGAATGGGAAATCATGACGCCGTCTACAAACTGTGGTTGGGGGGCGCGTTTAAAGTTGCCGACACTGTCGTCGTACCACAGAACACCCACCGGTGCTTTCACCAGTTCATCCGGACTCGACCAGCCGCCGGTATAGTTCGATGAGCCTGGAAGCGCGCCCACTTTCTCAAAAACCGTATATCCTTCTTTGCGGGAGATCCGTGCCTGAGATAAATTTTTGAATTCCTCTGCCAGTTTAGAGTGTGCTTGCTCCGTGCATTTTATCAGCAGACAGCCTCCATAAGGGCGGAGTGAGGGATAGAGTTTTGAAACCAGTTGTGAACAAGAATCGCTGCCTGACTGTTGTGGTTCCGAAGTGATGATCAGTTGCGCAAAATATGCCGGCAGTGCAAAGTCGTTCAAAGTGCCCGGAAGAAATGAGAGTTCCGAAGCCGACCTGCCTTTTGCATGATAAGCCTGGCGAAGCGTCGCGATTCGATCAGCGTTGGTATCCAATCCAATGACTTGCAGGCTCTTATGGCCAAGCAATCCTTGCATCAGCGTTTCATCAGGAATGCCTGCGAGGAAGACGTAACCGCCGGCAGCAAGACGATCCGAAATCACGGCTGGTGTGCCGGTAGATGTCGGAGCCGGATTACGTTTTTTAGGGTCAGTAATGGGAGAAATATAGGTCTGAGGTGCTTTTTTATCCGGGCCTAAACAGTAGAGACTTCCTTCCAGTGTGACAACGAATAATCGGTTCGCTGCCACGAGCAGGGAGTGGACTTTTCCGGTCACTCCCGGAATTGGTTTGTCATAAGCGAGCTGTTTTTGACCTGCCTGGATTTGTTGACGCAGGCCTCGTTTCCCATCAGGACCATAGTTTTGTCCGTTTTCATGGCGCGCGGAATTTACATCCCGGTCAAAGAGCAGTTCTGTTTTCTCAAGCTTCGTCTCACCGCGACGGGCTGCTTTGCCTGCAGTGGTGAACCATCCGCCAGGTGTGCGTCCTGGTTTCGGGAGCTCGAACTGAATGAGTTCTCCGGTCGCTTTATTGAGTCGGGCGGGGAACGCCGTTCCGCAGGGGACAATCAATTCATTTTCGGAAATCACGAGATAACCCTGAGGAGTCACCCCCCCAAACGCCTCGGCGGCATGCGGGTGTTGTCCATAAATAAAGCCCAGCCGATCATTGACCCACTTCGTGGCGCCCGTCTTTGTATCCAAAGCATAGATGAAGACGCCTTCAAACGGCCAGACCCCTGCTGCGAAATAAATGGTGTCGTTTTCAATGACAGGACCCCCGCGGACCGGCCAGACCGAAGTCAGACGACGGTTGCCGAGAATCAGTCGATTTGAAGGGACCGCTCGGAATTTCCATTGCAGTTTTCCCGTTTTTGCTGCAATCGAATACAGGCACCCATCGTCTGATCCAAAGTAGACCGAGTCGTTCCAGGCAACGGGAGCCAGACGAACGGGGCCATCAGTAAAGAACCGCCAGAGTTCCTTGCCAGATGCAACATCAATGGCCGTGACCGAATTGGAACTCGATGATCCATAAAACAGGATCCCGTTTTTAACGACGGGTTCATAGCCGATATCAAACTGCAACCGCGCATTCTTAAACGCTGGTTCAAGCGGAGGGAGTTGATGCACCCATTGAACATAAAGTGATTTTGGAAGGGTTTCTGTTGTGTGTGCCGATCGTTGTGGATTCATGCGCCACATCGGCCAATCACTGGCTTCGGCTGATCCCAACGGGAACTGGGTCAGCAGCAAGACGAACAGGATGATCGGGCGTAAACAGAGGTCGGACATTGGTCGCACCTTTTTCAGGTTTTGAGATCAACGGCTAGAGAGTATTTTCAACTCGCGCATACTATCAAGCTACCATGAGGCCGGAGGGCATTCAACTCACCGTTTCATCCTGGCCCTGATCGGTGGGGGATTCCGGCTCCGGTTTTGCAACTTGTAGGCTCGCCCAGATTGCTGCCAGGCAACAGAAAATGAGTTCCAGTAGCCAGAAGAGTTGAGGCCAGGGAGATTTCAGCTTGGCGATCGGAGAAATACGATGCTGCAGGTAAGAGGAAATTTCAAGCAGTTGCTGTTCTTTCTCTCTACGTTCTGCTTTCGCCTTTTGAAACTGTTCGACGACCTGTTCATACTCTTTGCGTGCCTTGGGATCCTCTGGTGGCTCTCCTGTCCTTAGCATCCGTTCAATGACTATTGATGTCTGATCCGCTTGAAACTGCCTCTGGGTGGCTTCCTGATAGCGCTGATGTGATAAATACAGGATCAGCGACTGTCCGAAAATCGTCAAACAGACAATGGAAAGAATGAGTGTTCGTTTGACAGGTATGTCCAGTTTGATGGCTAAGGTTGTCAATGCGCCACCGGAGATCAATCCATACACCACAGCATAGACCAGCAGTAGCTTCAGTCGATCGGGAAGATGAACCGCCAGCAGAGACAGTGCCGTGATCAGAATCAATGATATGATGAGCCATTGAACATAACCGGCAGTAGAATGCCGCTGAGCAGGTTGAGAAGCTAAAGGCTGGTCCGGCATAAGATTCATTTCGATAAATGAGTTGAACCCAGCCCGCAGGCTGCTTGAACCCGGTCCAGCACTTCCTTGCCTTTTTCCCTGGCCTGGCGGGCTCCCTCCGCAAGAATATCGTTGAGGGTATCCGTATCTGCCGCTAATTGTTCTCGGCGTTCGCGGGCAGCTCCGAAGTATTCCAGCGCCGCATCATGCACCGCCTGTTTCGCGTCGCCGTAGCCCATGCCCCCCGCTCGATAGCGTTGTGCTAACTCTGCTTGCTGTGTTTCATCCGCAAACAGTTTGTATAAGGCGAACACAGCGCAGTTATCCGGGTCTTTGGGATCTTCCAACGTTGCCGAATCAGTTTTGATCGACATGACTCTTTTGCGTTGCCTTGTGGGAGCCTCAAAGATCTCAATCACATTTTTATAACTTTTTGACATTTTCTCGCCGTCAATTCCCGGTACTTTGGCTGAGGTATCCAGGACTTGGGATTTCGGAAGTGTCAGAGTTTCTCCAAACAGGGTATTGAAACGCTGTGCCAGATCGCGTGTGACTTCGACATGTTGAACCTGATCTTGGCCGACAGGAACCATGTCGCTGTCATAAAGTAAAATATCGGCTGCCATCAAAACCGGGTAGGTAAACAGCCCTGCATCCGCGGCGATGCCTTTTGCTTTTTTATCCTTGTAGGCATGACATTTTTCCAGCAGACTCATTTGAGTGATTGTCATCAGGATCCAGGTCAAACTGGTGATTTCAGGCACATCAGACTGGCGGAACAGCGTCGCCCGTTTGGGGTCCAGTCCCAACGCCAGCAAATCGATGGCGGCTTCCTGGGTATTCTGTCGCAGTCGCTCCGCATTGCGAAGTGTGGTCAGCGCATGTAAATCAGCGATGAAGTAGAACGCCTGCTCATTATCCTGCAGGTCGATGTACTGCTTGATCGCCCCGAAATAATTGCCCCAATGAAAACGGCCCGTTGGCTGGATTCCTGATAACACTCGCATGCGCTGATTCTCTTTATCGTTGTAAAATCTGTTGAAAGTGGAAATAGAGTTACTGAAAGGGGCTGGAGTTGTTGGTGAATTATTTTTCTGGATATACCAGCGCGCCTACAAGTTCACTCACATGGGAACATTTTTCTTCGAGAACAATCTGTTCCAGCTCTCCAACGAGTTGCGTCGCCAAGCCGGGATTGTAGAAGTTTGCCGTCCCGATTTGAACCGCTGAAGCGCCTGCGACCAGGAATTCCATCACGTCATCGATATTAGAAATACCGCCGACGCCGATGATTGGAATCTCAACCGCCCGCGCGACCTGACAGACGACTCGCAAGGCGACCGGTTTAATTGCAGGTCCGCTGAGACCTCCAAAAACCCCTCCCAGAATGGGCTTTCTGCGTCGCCAGTCGATGGCGGTCCCCTGTACCGTATTGATCAGCGAGACGGCATCGGCTCCACCGGAAGCAGCCGCTTGTGCGATGTCCACGACACTCGTTACATTCGGCGTCAGTTTGGCAATGATCGGCAACTGGCAGCTTTCGGTGACTTGTTTGAGCATCTTTTCCGTCAGCTCGGGTTGCGTTCCATAATCGACGCCCCCGCTGACATTCGGGCAGGAAATGTTCAATTCCAGCGCGGCGATCTGATCTCCAAATACGTCAAGCCGGGACGCCATGACGGCCATTTCGTCTATGCTGCGTCCTGCGATGTTGACAATCAAAGCGGTTTCCAGCGAAGCAAGATAGTCCAGATGCTTTTCCAGAAACAGATCGATGCCGTCATTATCCAGGCCAATTGAGTTTAAGAGACCGGCACTGGTTTCTATCGTACGTGGTGGCGGATTTCCGATCCGTGGTTCTGTAGTGATCGTCTTGGGGATAATGCCGCCCAGCTTGGAAAAATCGAGAAAGGGCTGCATTTCGCGCGCGTAGCCGAATGTTCCCGATGCGACCAGAATCGGGTTTTTCAAAGTAAGACGGTTCAGTGTAACTGATAATAGATCCGTTTGTGTCGGGGCATTCATCGAATAATCGTCCGCGTTGCAGCTAAAGCCTGCATGATCGTTCTTTTATTTAGTTATTGAAAGAAGTGCCCTGCCAATCGCCGCATAGGGAAGTCGGTTCTTGAATCATTGGCACTGTGAAGGGGATCTAACGGCCCCAGACGCTCATCTTAGCGTTCTGATAGTGTGAGGACCAGTAAGTGTGCCCTTGAAAACACGATCCTTAAACGCAGAACAGCTGCCGAAAACGAATGTTCGGCAGCTGTGAATGATTTTATCGATTTCGATTGTTCAAATGAATCGGGAGCGAATTGAACAGACCGGTAAGGTCATGCGCTTAACCAGTAACGTATTTTAAATCACGCCACCGTGAGTTCGATAGGGCGTCGCAACATCAGGCATATCGAGCCCCCAGATCCGTTCCCAGATTTTGGGGATATGTCGCATGCTTTCTGATTGGAAAATTAATTGACGAGCACGATCATCTCGTGAGGATGAGTAGATAGGAACCACACATCCAACCTGAGTGAGTGAAATTGCAATTAACATGCTGGCCAATAGGAACTTACGCATTTTTTTCTCCATGATATGGTCGTGCCATATTTGTGCTGGTCTTGATCCCAGGCAACGATCCCTTAATTCAAACCATTGAATGAAAGGCATCAAACCAATATCGAAGGGGTTAAAGTGCTGAAATGTAATTCGAGGAGAGAGGCGGGATTATAAATACCACCTTTAATTTCCTCTAGTTCGTTTTATCGACAATCAGATCAGGAGACTTTGGTAAAAAATACGGATTATTCCAATTATTGTGGTAAATCGGTTTATCAGGCATGAAATGGGAGACTAACGTTGGAAACAAAGCCGTTTACGGAACAAATATTCATTATTGTTGATCCAACGTCGGTATAAGTTGAGGTGATTCCCCTTTGCTTGGACTTAAAAGGGAAAGGTGGGGACCATCAGGTATTGGCGATGGTTGTCAAGAAATGCAGGTGGCTGAAGCAATAAAAAAACCGGTCTGTTTCGGTACAATCAAAACAGGCCGGCTATGAGAAAGTTCATACCAGTTCTTTCAGCAGTAAAGTCTTTAGCAAACAGGTTTAAGGCGTATGCTGAGTTCCCGAAGGATAAGAACCGTTATTATAAGTTCCTACTTGTGGGGTTCCCTGTGTTGAACCTGGAGTTTGCTGAGCCGCTGGTGGTGTCTGCTGAGGCTGTAATGCCGCAGGAGCACTCACCTGAGGTTGAGAAGCAGCAGCCTTAAGTCGTGCCGCTTCTTCTTCCAGGTTTCGCACACGCTTTTCCATTTCCTTGCCAGGCTTAAACGTTACGACGTATTTTTCTTCTACGTCGACACGATCACCTGTGCGAGGATTCCTTGCCTTTCGTGCTGCCCGCTTTTTGACTTCAAATACGCCAAAGTTGCGGAGCTCAATGCGTTTGTCTGTGACCAGTGTGTCAACAATCGCATCAAACGTTTTTTGCACAATTTCTTTTGTCTTGAGCTGTGTCAAACCAATCTCTTCCGAAATCACTTTGACTATTTCTTTTTTCGTCACGACTGGGTTCTCCCAATTTTGAGAAGCCGTCGGACAGCTATGCCCTTCCGCTGGGCACTCATGAGCCGTCTCAACTGTAATGGGTTACACGACTTAGTGTCATGATAGATTATTTCCCACAATTGAACAGTAAGTCAAGACCGATCTTTGGCAAGGCACTGGAAACAGACTGATGTTATACGAAATTACACCAGATGACGGTAATTCTTACACACTCATTTCTTGTCTGATTTTTATGGCGTCAAGGGTTTCTGATATTGTGTAACTCATTTGAAATCAGTTAGATAGAGTTTTTTGTATTCTGTGGATTATTAGACAATTCAAACATTCGTAGTCTTGTTAGACTCCCTAGTTGAAGCCGCGAGGATTTTTTTACAAACTTCTCACTAAATTTGAAAAAAGCGCGCTGGAGAGTGACTTTTGCAGTAATCGAGAGCTACAAATCCTTTATGAATCGATACTTATTTAACGGCGAATCATCGCCTCTGTCACACGCTTCAAGGCAGTTCAAACGATATTTCGACGTCGTAAGTTGAGTCAGAAGGATGGAGAAATGAAAAGCGATTCGAAATAACGGGTCTGCTTAGCATCATCAAAAGCAAAGCAAAATCAGAAACTATAAGTCTGTTTGTGTGGCTCGCTTTTGGATGTCTTCAAAACTGACAAACGCGCCTTTGCCTGCACCTGGACAGCCGGGTGAGAGAGAGTCCCAACTTGCTTTATTCTTAAGGTTTGAGTTCCAGAACGGCCAGGTACGGCACTGTGTGGGGCGCGCTTCATAAATGGTGCAGCCTCGTTTCTCTGGATCGAAAAAAGTACAGTCGCCGTTTGCAAATTCTGTTAATGAACGCCGCCCTGCGTACAGTCGGGTATGCATCAATAAGATTTCCCCCTTTGATTTACCCGTTACTTCTGCAATGGCTTCGATTTCTGAATCATCGACCCACACGACACCGGGATCTCCCGTGCAACAATTACCGCATTGAGTACAGGTAAATTGTAATCCATCTTGATACCAGGGGCCTTGTTCAGAATTCTGATCACTCATTTTTCAGATCGTTTCTCTGTATTGTGTTAAACTGCTGTTTTCGAATCCTTTTTGTAAGTTACCTGCGGGAATATGTCAAACTCAAACGAAGAAATGAAGATCGGCGGCATCATTCTCTGTGGAGGAGAAAGTTCTCGCATGAATTATCCTAAGGCGTTATTGCCAGTGGGAAATGAACTCATGTTACAACGAGTTGTACGAATTGTTTCTTCCGTTGTCTCCCCTCTGATTGTGATCGCCTCCCGAGAGCAGGAGCTACCCGCGCTGTCGAAATCAGTCACCATCGTTTATGATCGGGAAACAGCAGCTGGCCCGCTGTCCGCCATTGGACACGGGCTGGAAGTCTTGAAAGATCAATGTGATGCCGCATACGTCACTGGCTGTGATACCCCTTTGATCCAAGCTGAGTTCATGCAAATGATCATTTCCCGGTTGGGAAAAAATCAGCTGGCAATGGTCCGGGAAGGAAAATGGGTTCATCCTCTGGCTGCCGTTTATCGGACATCCCTGGTCGAATTGATTCAGCAATTATTAAGCGAAAACAAACGCCGGCCCCTCGATCTGGCTGAGACTGTGGAAACCTGTTTTCTGGATGTTGAGGAACTTCGCGAAGTTGATCCTGAATTGCAGGGACTGCAAAATATTAATACACGCGAGCAATATCTGAATCTGCTGCGAGAGATGGAGCTGGATACATCAACCGACTTACCGTTTGAATAACTTCAGACCGACAGATTAGTCGATGGGAAGTCCCCTCTGAACCCGGCTTATCGCTGTTTGCCAGCGAATCACATCTTCGGGCTTGAGTTCATAAACATTGATCGAATATCCCAGGCGTGCCTTTGGTTTGAAGAATCGGAAGTAACCGAGCGCGTCATTGCCAAGGTTATGCCGGCTGCCATCCAGTTTGCGAATGGAATAGGGGCGTCCCTGCAAAAGACTGGCACTGATGGCATAGGTCCCCGGTTCAGGATGGAACTCGGGCGGCACGCGATAGGGGATGCCCAGTGTAGAAGGAGGCACGGTGCCAAAATAAGCCAGCCCGAGGTCGTCCACCTTGTGCTGTTGCAGATAGTCTTTCAGCCGATACAAGTCTTGCCCCCAATCAAGATTCGAATCGATCAGGTGTATGCCGCCATTTTCAGGTCCGCCAGACAGTTCATTAAAATACGCCAGGTGATCTGGAGCAAATCGAAGTGAGAAAGGTAGCGTCAGAACGGCGACAATGATCGCGTAGGAAAAGACCTTGTGCTTCTCAAGATCCAGTTGTTCTGCCAGTGGGGCAATCAATAAAAACAGGAACGGAAACACGGGCAGAATGTATCGCAGGCCCAGTTGATTGTTCGAAAAACTGGCGATACCGACCAATAACACCACGGGCGTGACCAGCATTCCCAGAGTTCGGGGCGACATGCAGTCAGGTTGATTCCGCTGTTTGATCCATTGGAAAATCGCCAGCAGCAGCAAAAACTGAATGCCGTGAGGCAGCTTGTAAATCAGAGCGTAAAGGTAATAGCTGTGAAACCCGGTCAGCGTCCATTCGGAATCTAGAAACGTAGGATGCGACTGCTGCATGATAAAGCGTTGTAGGTCAAATCCCAGAAGGTAGTCCCGAGGGAGCGGCAAGGGGATGTTTTGCAGTAGCAGAGGGAGCTGGTTCAAAACTTTGAGCTCGGAACTCTGAAACTGATACGCGTTGATCGGCTGAAAACTGCCCTGAAACAGATAGCCCGCATTCAACACAAAACAACTTACCAGCAGGAGTGTACCCCATCTGGCGAGGATCATTTTTCGAGGAAGTTCATGTTTGATTTCGGGATTTTTCACCCGCAGCAGAAACCATTGTATGATCAGAATCGGCACCAGCAGGATCGCCGTATATTTGGTGACTTGTGCCAGCCCCAACACCAGACCAGTGATCCAGGCCCATTTCCAGGAAGGGGCTCGCGCAAACTTCCAACCACAGTAGACCGTTGCCAGAAAGAATCCGGCAATCGCGAGGTCTTGTGTACCGAGTGCCGCGTTTGCCAGGATATTCGGACTCATCGTCCAGAGCAGGATCGCCAGATAGGCTGCAGTTAATCCAAACAGCTCCCGCGCCCACACAGCCAGCAGCAGACCTGACGCCACGGAAAGTAGGAGCATCGGAATCCGCCCGAGCGCATAATACTGATGGTAATGTTTCGGGTTGGCTTGGAGAAAGGCGTCTCCGTAATCCGCGGGATCAGCCAAGTGTGCTGGGTTACCAGTTTCCGCTGAAGTGCATAACAGAGGCAGAGCACACCAGGTTCGAATCAGGGGAGGATTCAAGCGATCGTAGTCAAATTTTCCCGTTTCCCAGCCGAGTAAACCAACGGGCAGATGCCAATACTCGTCGTGGGTCACCGTCAATTTTTGAGCGGAATACAATCCCAGGCAGAATTGAATCAGCAGGAGCATGCCAATCACAGACCAGAATCCTTTACTCGTTTGTAATCGATTCTGGGTAGGATTCATGACTGTCCGGGCTCAGTTTGAAGAAACAGGGGTGTCTTGTCAGACATGTTGTTTCGATGATAGCCGGAGTATCTGGGACGCGGAAGAGAGATTTGGATAGAGAGGCGATCTGCTTACTGAAAATTCGCATCCGACTCAGCTGATTTGAGGGGAAGAGAGTCATCCAAGTATGGCTATCCCTCCAGCCAATATTAAGACGGGCGTCATCACTTTGGCTGGAGGGAAGCCTACTTGATCTTTTCGGAACAATGATGATGACAGGCTTATATTTACTCGCTGCAATGTGTGTGCCAGTGATGACTTAACAGCAATATTCCTCAAGATTCTCGTCTGGAAGCTGGAAAACAGGGCGCAAGGTGAAGTAGGAGAGCGCAGTCGTAAATTGAAATGAGACAGCGGTGTCGGCTTGAGCGACGTCCCTGTCGACGAGTTCGACACACGGTTGGCGGGGACTTTCGTTTGTAGTCTGCTACTCCTGCCACGTCTTGAGATCGCGTTTGACATTGCGCATGATAATTGTCTGTTCGGGAATCGCCTGGTAAAAATGCAATTCGGCCTGCTCGTATTGGTTCAGATCCATGTTCTCAGAGGCAATTTCCAGAATCCGATCAGCCATGTTCTGGATAGCGGCGTCATTCTCATTTGGATTGAAGGGAACCGCCAGCGTGACACGAAAGGTGGGCGGGTTTTCCGGTTTGCCTTTGAGTCGGCCCCCTTCCACGCGCGGTCGGGATTCAGGGAATTCTCTCGCCAGGGCATTTTGAGTATCTGCAAAGTGAAACGTATTCACAGCCTGGAATACATACAGCGATCCTGACATCAGCAGACCAAAGATCAGCAGGCTTAGAACAATCGTTCTACCTTTGAAACTCTTGGTCTGTGATTCAGGATCGTCGGTTGTCATTTCTGACTCATCTTTGGGTGAAGAAAGTATTCTCAGTTTTCCAGTTTGGCGGCTGCCTTGTTGATCGCCTGCAGATAGGCTTTGGCACTGGACTCAATGATGTCTGTGCTCACACTGCGGCCGGTAAATATTTCCCCGTTAATGCGGACTTCCACACGAACTTCACCTTGCGCATCTTTTCCACTGGAAACACTACCAACATGGTATTGCTCCAAAATCCCTGTGATTCCGGAAATCCGTTCCAGTGCTCGAAACACTGCGTCAACCGGGCCGTCGCCGGTCGCGGCATCACATTGAATTTCCCCGTTTTCATCCGCCAGTTCAATCGTCGCGGTGGCAATCGTGCCTGTTCCGGCAGATGTGTGGAAGCGGACGATTTTCCATTTTTCCGGCGTGTCTGTCACCTGATTCTCAATTAAAGCGACAATATCGGAATCATAGATTTCTTTTTTCTTGTCTGCCAACACGATGAATTCTTTGAAGATCCGTTCGAATGTTTCATCATCCAACGTGTGCCCCAATGTCTGGATCCGATCACGGAACGCATGGCGTCCGCTATGCTTACCAAGCACAAGATTCGAGCCTACGTAACCGACATCATCCGGATGCATGATTTCGTAAGTCGTCCGTTCCTGAAGGATGCCATGCTGGTGAATGCCTGCCTCATGTGCAAATGCATTCTTCCCCACGATGGCTTTGTTCCGTTGCACGGTCATTCCGGTGACTGTTGAAACAAGGTGGCTGATCGGATACAGCCGCTTGGTGTTGATATTGGTATGCACGCCGTAATAATCGTGACGCGTCTTCAATGCCATCACGACTTCTTCCAGAGCACAGTTTCCTGCACGTTCGCCTAAGCCGTTAATCGTACATTCAATCTGTCGTGCGCCCGCTTCAACAGCGGCCAGACTATTGGCAACCGCGAGTCCGAGGTCGTTGTGACAGTGGGTGCTGATAACGGCGCGGTCGATGTTTGGCACGTTCTTCTTCAGTGTTGCGATCACATCGTGAAAATGAGCCGGCGTCGCGTAGCCAACAGTATCAGGGATGTTAACGGTCGTCGCCCCGGCGTCAATTGCTTTTTCGACAACTTCACACAGGAAGTCTTTTTCGGTACGGGCAGCATCTTCAGGTGAGAATTCAATATCAGGACAATAATCGCGGGCCCGTTTCACCATTTCGACGGCCGTCTCTACGATTTGTTCCTTGTTCATTTTTAATTTATGTTCGCGGTGGATCGAGCTGGTCGCGAGGAACACGTGAATACGCGATTTTTCGGCTTCTTTCAAAGCTTCCCAGGCCCGGTCGATGTCTTCTTTGCGACAGCGGGCCAATCCGCAAATCGTGGTCTGGCTGCCGAATTCATTGGCAATTTTCTGGACCGCTTCGAAATCGCCGGGCGAGGCGATCGGGAAACCGGCTTCAATGATATCCACGCCCAGTTTCACAAGTTCCTTCGCCACTTTCATCTTTTCGGCGGTTGTCATGCTGCAACCAGGCGATTGTTCACCGTCTCTCAATGTGGTGTCAAAAATCTTTACTGTGTCATCGGACATTGGTTTTCTCCATGAATCAATTTCCGCTCCCGATCAGGGGAGCTAATGAGAGACCAGAATAGTACCAGTGGGTAAAATAAAAAACCCTGAGGCCAATCTGGTCTCAGGGTTTCGCTGTTTTTGATTAACAATCGTACAAAGAACCTAAGACCTGGCTTGGAATAGCAGGTTTAGTAGTAGGTTCTGGTTTAGCCGATTGTGAATTTGCATTGGGTTTTTAACTTAAAATACCGTTGGTCTCGGCAGCAGGACTGCCTGATTGTGCAGATAATCTACCTGCTGAATCACTCATGGTCAACCCGTTCCGGATTGATTTTGTCAAAATGGTGGACAGCCTCGCCGGTAAAAGGTTCAGCAAAATGTCTAGAAATGGCTTCGAATGTTATTTCGCCGCCAGCCCTGCTTTTTCCTGCAACGCATCCTTACCGATCCGATGGCAGAAATCTCCGAATAATTCGCCAGCCTCACGGGCTTCTTTGTAGTATTCCAATAGAGGCGAGAGCCGGCTTGTGATTTCACCCATCGGAACCAGATCGTCATAGATGAATGACAGGCGATTCCCCAGAGAATTGCCACCTAGATACAGCGTGTATTTTCCAACTGCTTTACCAACCAGCCCGATATCGGGAACATAAGGGCGGGCACAGCCATTCGGGCAGCCGGTCATGTTGACTGAGATTTGCTCGTCCTCTAGTCCCAGACGCGTCAGTTCTTGTTCAAACTCGGTAATGAGATCCGGCAGGACGCGTTCTGATTCCGTCACCGACAGACCACACATCGGCAGGGCAGGGCACGCCATTGACAGACGGCGAATCACAGACAGTTCATCGGCGCGTTTCATGCCATGCTCTGCCAGAATCTTCTCGATGTCTTCCTTGTCGGCAGGATCAATATCACAGAAAATGATACTCTGCTTCGCGGTGATACGAGCCTCGAATTGATATGTCTCCAGGATCTTGCGGAGACCTGTCTTGATCTTGAGGTTACCGTCATCCTTGATGCGGCCGTTTTCGATATTCACGCCGAGGAACAGTTTGCCATCCCCCTGGTCGTGCCAGCCCATGTGGTCATCGATTCCAGTCACTTCAATATCACGGGGAGCAGCCACGGGGGCGCCCAGGTATTCGGCGACGGTTTCCCGGAACTTTTCGATGCCCCAGTTATTGACCAGATATTTCATGCGTGCCTGTTTGCGGTCTTCCCGGTTCCCAAAGTCACGTTGGACTTTCAGCACCGCTTCCGCAACAGCGAGGACCTGATCGTTTTCCACGAAGCCCAGCGGCTTAGCCAGGGCAGGATAGGTCTTTTTATTACTGGGAGTGACTCCCATGCCGCCACCGACGTAGAAGTTGTAACCGATGATTTCATCGTTCTCGACAATCGCCAGCAGGCCAATATCCTGCGTGTAAATGTCGACACAGTTGTCTTCGGGCAGCGCAATGCCAATTTTGAACTTTCGAGGCAGATAGACTTTACCATAGATCGGTTCTTCGACCGGCTGGAACTCTGCCTCGTTGGTTTTGTTGCCATCTTCGTCCGTGATCCACAAATCGAAGTACGATGTGGTTTGCGGCCGCAAATGTTCTGCGAGTGCATACGCCATGTCCTGCATGGAGTCGAAGATCGCATTGTTTTTATAAGGGGCAGGGCACGCCATCACGTTTCGGTTCACGTCACCGCAGGCAGCCAGGGTCGTCAGTTTGGAATCATTGATTCCTTTAATCGCTGCGCGCAGGTTGCCTTTAATTACACCATGCAACTGGAAGCCCTGACGTGTTGTCAGACGCACGGTGCCATCGCCGTATTGATCGCATAAATCCAACTCGGCCAGAAATTGTTCCGCGGTCGCTTTACCGCCGGGAACCCGCGTGCGGATCATGCAGCTATACGCTTTTCCCTTGCGGGTTCCATCCGGATTCTTGGCTTTTCTGAGATCACGGTCATCCTGTTGATAGGTGCCGTGGTGTTTCAGAAGCTGTGTTGAATCGCCGGTGAACTCATCGCTGTCATTCAATAGTTCTTCAGCAATAGTACCACGAAGCTGGCGACTGCCTTCTTTGAGAAGTTCCAGTTTGGAAAGCTTAGGGCCTTCTTGGGATGTCATATCTTCAATCCTGATTGGTATGATCGTAATGACATTCAGAATTCAGCTTCACAGGAAGAGTTTCTGAATGGCTGGGTAGGTTTAGTTTGAATCCAATTGGCAATCTCTGGTCATTCAGGTACGATTCATGACTTTGAAAGACGGGATCACTCAGAATTGTAGAGATTAATCTCTACAGTAACAGCTCACTTTATAAAAGCGGTTTGTTCATTTGTACCCGGGAAAATCGCTTCCAGGTAGAGTATAAACGACTTCGATTATCTTGAATAGTGACTTTTTCCTGTCCTGCACAGCAGAGAATTTGCTGATCGAATATTTATCATTAATGAGAAACATCAAAAAGCAATCCATTCTGCTGTTCGCTACCGGGCTGGGAATCGGCCTGATTCCCAAGGCGCCCGGCACATTCGGCAGCCTGTTAGGGCCCCCGCTGGTTTTGGGGATGCTGTGGCTCAATCTTTCTTTGCCCGTTTATCTTCTGGTCTCTGCAGTGCTGTTTCTGGTGGGCGTTTACCTTTGTGATCGGGGCTCCCAAATTATCGGGCGGGACGACCCCGGCTGTATCGTTTTCGACGAAATTGGTGCATTTACCGTTGTATTGCTGCCCGTCTTTTACTTGCCCCTCGATCTGCGGTTTTTTTGGTATTCGGTGATTGGGTTTCTCTGGTTCCGTCTGTTTGACATCTGGAAACCGTGGCCGGTTCGATATTTTGATCGGATTCATGGAGGCTGGGGAATTATGTCGGACGACTATGTAGCTGCTGTGATGGCCGCGATTTGCCTTTACCTCACATTAATTCTATTGGGGTGGTTTTAGATTTTCGGCTGATGCGTTATGTTGTGGGCGAACTGACAATCTCGGAAGTTTTTTTCAAGGAATTGACAGCGTGTCCGCAGATATTATTGATGGCAAAGCCCTCTCCGCTTCGTTTCGTGAACAGATCGCTCAGGAAGTGGCGCAACTCAAAGCGGAATCGCAGATTGTCCCGCATTTGACGGCGGTTCTGGTCGGCGACGATCCGGCAAGTGCTGTTTATGTTCGCAATAAAGAGCGTGCTTGTGAAAAAGCAGGCATCCAAAGTACCCTGAAGCGGTTGCCCGCCGAGACGACTGAAGCCGCATTGATTGAGCTGGTGCAGGAATTGAACGCCGACCCGGGCGTGCATGGCATCCTGGTTCAGCTTCCTTTGCCGAAGCATATCAACGAAACGGCGATTCTGGACATCGTGAATCCATTGAAAGATGTCGATGCCTTTCATCCCGAAAACGTCGGCTTGATTGTTCAGGGCCGTCCCCGTTATCTGCCTTGTACTCCCTATGGGATTCAGCAGATGATTCTCTCTACCAAGATGGAGACAGCGGGAAAGCATGCGGTTATTTTAGGACGCAGCGAGATTGTGGGAAAACCAATGGCCATGCTGCTGATTCAGCGCGGCGTCGGCGCGGATGCTACCGTCACCATCTGTCACAGTCGTACTCAGAATCTGAAAGAGATCGTACGCTCGGCAGATATTATTATTGCCGCCATCGGCCAGCCGGAATTTGTCACTGCTGACATGGTCAAGCCCGGAGCGATTGTAATTGATGTCGGCATCAATCGCGTTGAGGGCAAGCTGGTGGGAGACGTCGCGTTTGATTCTGTGAAAGAGGTTGCTTCAGCGATTACACCGGTTCCCGGCGGAGTGGGGCCGATGACGATTGCCATGCTCTTGAAAAATACGCTGGCGGCTGCTCGCATTCTCTCAGAGAATCACTCCAATTGAAATGGGCCTCGTCCGCATGGCAAAAGCAGGCTCTCTAAAGAAGCCAAATGAAAAAAGCTCTCCCGAATGATCAGGAGAGCTTTTTGTTTATCACACAGAAGTGGATAGAAACCGTTGATTATGGTTTCTTTTCTTCTGGTTTGGCTTCAGGCTTTGCTTCTGGTTTTGCTTCTTCAGGCTTCGCTTCAGGTTTAGCTTCTTCTGGCTTAGCAGCTTCACCTTCAGGTTTAGCGGCACCGCCTTCTTCTGGAGCGGCTGGTGTTTCAGTTGTTTCGGCAGCGGGAGTTTCAGCAGGTGCTGGTGTCTCAGTAGGCTTGGTGCAACCAGTTGCAAACAGTGTCAGTCCCAACAGTGTGAAAAGTGTCGACAGTAATTTCATCTCGGTTCTCCGTTTTCTCAATGGAATATCTGATTTGCAAGTATGAGAATCTCACAAACCGGGTTTGATTCAGTCATTTTTGAAGGAAACCCTGTTTTCAGGCCTGTTCTCGATAATCAAACAAGACCTCCCTATCGCCTAATAAGAGGCTCGATCTCACTACTTTATTCCATAGAATTCTGAAGAATTCAAATTTTATTCAAATACCCGAGAATCGGTGTTTCCCGCTCAGGACTCCTCAGATCAAATAGTTCCGATCCGACTGAATTGATACAGAAACAAGGCAGGCATCTGTTGTTTGTCTATTTTAACCGTCTTATTTAACCGTCTTACTTACTTTTTGTTGACATATACAAAATACAGACCTATCTTGACTAGGTAGACCGGACAATGATTGTTCGCGCAAATTTTGTAAGGAGGCTCCCACCCTATTCATCTGCAGTTCAGGCATTTTGAAATTGGATGTCTGTCTTGGGGAGCAAAGTTATGAAGCTGTCTGTGTGTCTCGCGCTGATTCTCTCTCTCTCAGTCGCCGCTGATATTTTTTCCGATGACTCCGTCTCTAAAGTATCCAGCGACTCAACTTCTGAACTGTCTGCCCTCAAGGTGGCGAATAAGGCGTTTGTGAAAGCCTTTAACCATCGTGATGCGAATGCCATCGCCGAAATGTGGGATGAAGACGGCGATTACATCGATGAAACCGGCACACATTACGTGGGCCGTGATGCGATTCATGCCGAGTTCGAGAACTACTTCCATTCCAGTTACGGACGCAAAATTAAAGTGCATGCGAATTCTATTCGTTTTCTCCGTCCTGATATCGTGCTGATAGACGGTACCTCAGAAGTCGACCCTGCACCGGAAGGCAAACCGGTCATGGGACGTTTCTCTGCGATTCGCATCAAGAAAGACGGAAAGTGGTTACTGACTTCCGTACGTGAGTCGGCAGAAGAAGTCCCTTCGAATTATGAGCATTTAAAACCTTTGGAATGGATGATTGGTGAATGGGTGGATCAGGAAGATTCCACCAGCATTTATACATCAGCCGTCTGGAGTAAGAATAAAAATTTCATTCTCCGAAAATTCAAAGTCAATTTGAAAGGCCGGGTTCTACTCTCTGGTACACAGCGTGTTGGCTGGGATCCGATCAGAAAACAGATCAAAAGCTGGACCTTCGATACCGACGGGGGAATGGCAGAAGGATACTGGTCGCGGCAGGGGAATCACTGGGTAGTAAAGAAAGTCGGTGTACTCCAGGATGGCACACGTGCGACAGCGACGAATACATACACATTAGACGAAAACGACGAAGACCGTTTTCTCTGGAAATCTCAAAACAGAATTGTCGGAAACGTACACGAACCAGATATTGATCAAGTGAAAGTGATTCGCTTACCTCCCGCACTTGACTCTAAATAAATCAATTGATGACATGCCTCCTCTTTCTTGATTGAACAGGCTGAACTGATGAAACAGATAACTGTAGTAACGATGACTTTTCTCGCAATGATGTTTATCTGCGAGCTCGATTGTTTCGCCCAAAGAGGGGGACGCGGCGGTGGAGGACGAGGAGGTGGCGCTTCCCGCGGAGGCGGCAGCCGTGGTGGCGCATCACGTTCGTCACGTCCGGCTCCCTCCCGAGGTTCATCCTCGAGTTCGAGACGCAGTCCGTCCATGAGTCGCCCGAGCACACCATCACGATCTGTCAAGCGGCCCTCTTCAAGTAGACCGTCTGCGCGACCTTCCAAACCAGCATCAAAACCGGGGAAAACACTCGATTTCTCAAATCGTAAACCCGGTTCTTCACGACCTTCAACACGACCAGGAAGCGGCTCGGGGAATCCCGGATTACGACCTGGAAGTGGAAACCGACCCGGAAGTCGGCCTGGATCAAACAGACCAGGAACGAAACCGGGAACCAAGCCTGGTGGAGGTAAACCGGGGTTATCTCCCGGCAACGGAAATCGTCCGGGTAGTGGAAACCGGCCCGGCAGCGGGAATCGTCCCGGTGGCGGAAAACCAGGACTCAAGCCAGGTGATCGTCCCGGCAACGGTCCTGGAAATCGACCGGGGAACGGTAATCGTCCTGGAAATGGAAACCGACCAGGCGGCGGGAAACCAGGATTGAAACCAGGCGGTGGCAAGCCACCTGGATACAGACCACCAGGAAATCGACCCGGAAACCGGCCCGGCTATGGAAATAAACCTTACTACCCACCCGGATACTGGCACGGACATCGTCCCGGGTACCGATACAACCCATACCAGCATTATCACAGATATGGTTACCGGCCCTGGGCCTGGGCAACCTATGGAGGCATCGCAGCCTGGATCGGTTATAGCGCAGCGACACCTGTCGTTTATAACTATACCGTTGACGATGGCTACGTTTACAACGACGGCGTTCAAGTCGCCTCCGTGAGTGATTACGAAACGCAAGCCGATCAAATCGCAGAGAGTGTACCACCACCCGATGATGCCTCGGAATGGATGTCTGTCGGCGTGTTCGCGATCCTTCCACAAGGCACCGAAGAAGTCGATGTGACGGTGCAACTGGCGGTTGGGAAAAATGGTGCCGTCGCAGGAACCTACTACAAGAAAGACGGCGACATCACGCTGTCGCTCAAGGGGGCCGTTGATGAAAAGAATCAGCGCGTCGCCTGGAAAGTCGGCGAAGAAGATGCCATCACGATGGAAACCGGGCTAGATAGTCTCACCAAAGATCAATCCAAAGTGATTATCTATTTCAGTGAAGGTGTTTCGGAAACCTGGAATATGCAGCGCATTGATGAGGAAACCGCCAAGCTGGCACAGCAGGAAATTCACAACGAAGATCTGAAGAGCCAGTTAGTCACCTCCTATCAGGAACTAGAAAGTAATTTGGATGATGCCTGGAAAGACTATCTGGCATTGCCCGACAGTATGTATTCTGAAACGGCTGTTCCCACGAAAACCGAATTGGAAACCGTGATTAAGCACTATCAGCAAATTCAGACTAATTCCAAATATCAGGTTCTGACAAAACGTCCTGAATTTCAGAAGACCTATCAATTGCTCAATGATTATCTCAAAGATCTGGAGCAGCAACCTGAAATGCCGGCACCGCCACCAGCGGCTGCGACATCATAAAAAGTTAACACAGGTTGACCTGTGCCAAAATCTTGAAGCTCACAAAAATGCCCTGGAAACAGGGCGTTTTTTATTGGTACCTGTCAAGATTTAGTCGTAGAAACCGTCAATGATCGAGCTTGAAGGCTGTAGTAGAGACTAAGGATGGATTCAACAGAGTTCGATCGAGGTTACTCGCATTTTAAGTGAAAATCGATCGGCAGTCCGTTTTTCGATTATCAAAAATAAGGGTTCCTTGAAACTTTCAGAGACTTGATATGACAGGTGTCTGATGAAAAAATTCATTTTCCCCAACTTATGATTTCTCCGCCAAATCAGGAGATTATACCTATGAATAAAGAGATTTGTGAACCTGTTCGAGCTCGGATCTATTTCACTAAAGGGGACGGCTGGCTTACTTCACGTTGACTTTTTCAATTTTACTACATATCGTGAATACGTAAGCAGGACAAGGATCGTTCAACAACTCATCAGGACGTTCCCCACGAATGCAACTACGATACAGATACTGTTAGGAACGGCGTCTGCTCTCGAGAGCAACAGTAAGAAACATAGTGTGTTTCTTATGCTGTTTGTTATGTTCTTTCGCCTCCAACGTCGTTACTAATGAAACTCAAACACAACCGTCCGGTAATGCCAGTGCGGTTCACCTTGCCCCACAAGGTTGATTGTTGATTGACGGAGTCTCGCAAGTTGATGCTGCTCCTGTAGGCAAATACGCCCCAAGATGGTTTTCAGCACTGGGATTTAAAAGAGGTCCCGTGTCTGAAAGCTTTGATACGAAATCCGCTCAATGAGTCTCGTGTCATTCTGAATGTATAAGACATGGGGAGTGTCTGTTTGCTGGTCAGATTCAAATTGCGAAGTGCTTCAGTTCTCGGCAGCAACTGATCTGCTTTTGCAGAGCAACCGTTATGATTCATGACAATTTTCTTTTGGGCCTCTCAAAACAGAATTGTTGACAACAATTATTAAAGCGGATGCCGAGCAGGTGAAATCAGTCTTTTCCCTCTCGTGACAGACGCGAATCAGGTCGATCAGTCATTCTCTCTCTCTGATCGAACAGGTGAGGAAAATGAGACAGTTTACGATTACATTTTTAGCATTGCTCTCGGTAATATTTGTCTGCGAGCTTGATTGTTTTGCACAGCGCGGTGGTGGACAACGCAGCGGCGGCGGCGGAAGTCGCGGCGGTATGTCGCGCGGTGGCGGTGGACATCATAGTGGAAGGTCCGCGGGGCGTAGTACGTCTCGCAGTAGTGGGCGCTCGGGCGGGAACTCTCGCTCTACTCCATCCAGAGGACAGTCGTCCTCACGCAGTAGTTCTTCAGCACGGAGGAGTTCCCCTTCACGGTCGGTAAGCCCGTCACGATCGGTCAGATCGTCTTCGAGCCGAAGTACAAGATCAGCTATGCGGCCGGGGAATTCGACTAACTCATCCAGAAGCAACCAGACCAGAAGCAACCAGACCAGAAGCAACCAGACCAGAAGCAACCAGACGGGATCTTCCAGAAATTCGAATTCATCACGACAGCGAAACAGTATCGGCAATCCGGGATTACGTCCTGGAAGCAGCAGCCGATCCCGATCCAGCTTCTCAAACTTAAATTCAGGTTCCAGGAACAGTGGTAGAAGTCCAGGCCTGAGCCCGAGAGGAAGCCGAAACGGGACTGGAAATCAGAACGTTGGTCGAAGCTCAGGTCTGAGTCCGAGAGGAAGCCGAAACGGGACTGGAAACCAGAACGTTGGTAGAAGCTCAGGTCTGAGTCCGAGGGGAAGCCGAAACGGGACTGGAAACCAGAACGTTGGTAGAAGCTCAGGATTGAGTTCAAGAGGAAACCATCACGCCCATCGGAGTCCCGGTTTGAAATCGGGAGGAAATCGGAGGGGGGGATTGAACAGGCCCGGTTATGCGAACAACAGGTCTTACCATTATCGACCCGGCTACTGGTCAGGTTATCGATCAAACTACGGATTTGGATTAGGCTATGGTTCCTCCGGTTACAGACGCTATGGCTACTATCCCCGTTATCATTATCGCAGATATGCATATCGTCCCTGGGTCTGGACTACGTTCGGCGGAGTCAGTGCCTGGATTGGATATAACAGTCTGGCTCCCGTCGTCTATAACTATTCGGTCAGTGATGGGTATATCTATAACAACGGCGATCAAGTCGCTCCCGTAACGGTCTATGAATCACAGGCAGATCAAATTGCTGACAGTGTTCCTCCGCCGGAAGATGCGGCTGAGTGGATGCCCGCAGGCGTGTTCGCCATTGTTCCACAGGGAACCAAAGACGTCGATGTGACGGTCCAATTGGCGGTCGGAAAAAATGGTGCGATCGCGGGTACCTATTTCAAAAAAGAGGGCAATATTACATTGCCGCTCCAGGGCGCAATTGATGAAGCAAAGCAGCGCGTCGCCTGGAAAATTGGCGAAGAAGATCCCATCACGATGGAAACCGGACTGGATAGTTTGACCAGAGATAAATCAACGGTCATTATCTACTTCAGTGACGGCGTTTCTGAAATCTGGGACATGTTACGAGTGGATCAGGAGACCGCCAGACTGGCCCAGCAGGAACTGAATCAAGACGAATTAAAGAATGAATTGCTGGGTTCGCATCAGGAACTCAATCAAATTGTGAATGATGTCTGGAAAGATTATCTGGAACTGCCCGAAAGTATGTCTTCGAATACTTCAATCGTGGAACTGGAAACTGTGATCAAGAATTATCAGCAGATACAGCTTGATTCAAAATACCATATGGTGACCAATCGTCCGGAATTTCAACAGACGTTTCAATTGCTGCAGGAGTATCTCAAAGAGTTGCAGCAGCAGAAAGTTCAGGAGTTGCAGCAAAAATTACCGGCACCACCGGCAGCAGCGCAACCGGAATTAGTGGCTCCGAAACCAGCGACTGCAGCACGTGAATCGAATTAACTCCGGTTTTGCACTGGTCCGATTGCGGATGTCGTAATTCGGGTCGCTATCAAAATTGGTTGACCCATTCAGAAATATTGAAACTCACATAAATGCCCTGGAAACAGGGCGTTTTTTACGCCTTGACGCTCCCGTGCCGACTCGTAACATGCTGAGCTTGCGTCGGGCACGCGAGTGAAACTCAAAACATAGTACATGCATCGGCACCCTAACAAAATCAACACCAGCATAAAGCCCTTGTTTGAAACGGGTTTTGACAGATCTGCTCTCAATGCTTCACTTTGGGCAGATGATTTTCGTGACGCTTCAAACGACTTCATTCCGCAATCAAAGAGTATCGCAAGGACATCAATGGGGGATGATAGGTTATCACATCCGGATCGCAGCTTGACCTCTTCTCGCTGATCTGTACGATTCTGTTTCTGACTGACGAACTCAGAAACTTCAGCAGAACGAAGACGTAGATCCACAGAGATTTGTTTCATGAAAACGGTTCCTATTGACGGTTCCCATTGAAAGAAGAAAACGATCAGACGCACGCTCGCTGATCAAGTTGGCTCGTGGATATTACCCGATACCATCGCCGGCACGCAGATGAAAATTCCACAGTAGTGCGAATCCGTTTTCTGGGAAATGAGTCTTCCGTTATTCCGCTGGCTGCTGCTGGAGCTGTTTGGCAACCTTTTCTGCTTCTCGTAGCACACGCATCAGGTTTTGTCCCATGATCTGTTTGATCTGCTGATCCGTGTATCCTCGGTCTAATAATGCCTGGGTAATCAGCGGGTAGGTTGCGACGTCTTCCAGTTGCTTCGGGAGTGAGGAAACGCCGTCGAAATCTGAGCCGATTCCCACATGTTCCACGCCTGCCACTTTCGCGATATGGTCAATATGATCGACGACATCATGAATCGTTCCCGGTTTCATTTTGTGACTGCTTTTCCAGCGATTGTATTCCCGGTTGAATTCTGATTCTTTTGGATATTTCTGTTTCAGTTCACGGCGTACATTAAACATCTCAGTCATTTGGCGGGCTGATTCGGGAACCACAAAACCAGAGAAGTAATTTACCATTACCACGCCGCCGTTCTGTTTGATTTTGAGCAGAATGTCATCGGGAACATTCCGGGCGTGATCGGCGATCGCCCGCGCCGAAGAATGCGAGGCAATAATCGGTGCTTTGCTCACACGGAGCACGTCATCCATCGTTTCCGGCGAAACGTGCGAAATGTCAACCAGCATCCCCAGCCGGTTCATTGTGAGCACGACTTCTTCACCAAAGGGGGAGAGCCCTTTGTTTTTTGCGTCATCTGTCGCCGAGTCGGCCCAGTCGAGCGAGTCGGAATGCGTCAGCGTCATGTAACGAACGCCGAGTCCATAAAACACGCGTAGCAGGGATAGCGAATTTTCAATTGAATGCCCGCCTTCGACGCCGATCATTGAGGCGATTTTTCCCGACTTGTGAATTCGCTCAATATCATCTGCGGTCGACGCCATTTCAAATGTTTCAGGATAACGCTTGATCATCCGATGAATCAGGTCAATCTGCTCCAGCGTATTATGGGCGGCACGGCGTTCGAGACGCGTTTCAGAGGGAACATAAGCAGACCAGAACTGGGCCCCCACATTTCCTTTTCTGAGTCGGGGGATGTCCGTATGAAACTTTGGCTGAGGCTGTGAAATGTCGGCCTGTTTGAATGAAGAAGCCGCCTTTTGTCGCATTGCCCAGGGAAGATCATTGTGTCCGTCAATCACCAGGCATTCTTGATGCAGCTTGCGGGCACGCTCCGTTAGGACTACTGGCTTTCGATCCGGCTGCTCGGCCGGCAGTAAACCGGGAGTGAGAATCAGGGAGAAAGCGAGCGTCAGGAGCACACGTTTTGCCCAGTTTATAGCGGATAAGGAATGGGATTTCATAACGTCCCTTTTTTCTGTGGGAAAATTCTGTGGGAAAATATGGAATGGCGCCGTCCTACAGAGTATCGCCGGGCTATACTGGTTTACAAGGATGAAATGAGACTCTGTCTCTTTGTAAGGGATCAGACGGCAAGAACGGAAAACAGTATTGAAGAAAATACGGTTTCCGGTTAGCTTGAACAGATGCAAAACGGAATTGTGACTGACTGTTGAGCGCTCCATGTATCCAACGTGATAACATGGACGGTTTGTCTTAAGGAAAATATCGATGAGCGAAAGCCTGGAAACAGTGTACTCTACCACAAACGTGATGGAAGCGGAATTTATTAAGCTGACGCTGGAAGGGGAAGGAATTCGCTGCATGCTCGAAAATGAACTTCAGGCAGGTCTTACCGGTGTCTTTGAAGTCAAAGTCGATGTCATGTCGACCGACGTGGATCGCGCCCGCCAGATTCTAAAAGAGATACGCGAATCTACAGAAACTGCAGAAGATGGGTTTGAAGAAGACGCTTCCAAAGAAGAATAAGTGTCCGCTACACACGCCCGCGCTTTTTAACCACAAACAGCCGCGGTGCGCTTGTTGATTCTGATCGCGCATGAATTACCTCGGATTCATAGCCACTCGTTTCCAGTTGGCTGAATCGTTCTGCCACTGCCTGTGATTCTGAATCACCACCCGGATGACCGGGATACGCCAGCACTGTCAGAATGCCGCCCGGACGTAACAGCAGCAATGCCGCTTCAATCGCAGCCAGAGTCGAATCCGTTTTTGTGATTTGACAATGATCCCCTCCCGGCAGATATCCCAGATTGAACATAATCGTGCCAATGCGTTCCAGGTACGTTTCCGGAATGATATTCCCGAGCGAACTATGGTCGCAACAAATCAATTCACCGTTGGAAATTCCAGCCTGTTGTAGTAACTCGGCTGCCTGATCCAGAGCCGCCTGTTGAATGTCGAGCGCAAAAACCTTGCCCGTTTGACCAACGGTCTGACACAGAAACAACGTATCGTGGCCATTTCCCGCTGTCGCATCGATGGCGGTTTCTCCCGGCTGTAACACCGCGGCAATCAGTTCATGGGCTTGGTCGGTTAAGCGTGTCATTAGGAGAGATCTAGTTTTCGGCTGAGGTCCAGTTGTTTATCCATCGTCTGTTTGCCTTCCAGAACGTTTACGAAATAATCGGCCATCCATGGAGTCTGCAGGCTCCCCTTCGAAGCGAAGCCGTTAAAAAATCCGACGCGAGGTTCGGTGGGATGCAAACCCATAATTGGTAAGCGGCCCCGAATCACCGGCCGGACTGCCGCACGATGGTCAACGACTTCAAACGGCAGCTTGAGATATTCAGCAAGTCGCGCACAGATTTCCTCGCGGCCAGCGGCCGTCGGTTCACAGTCAAGATGTTCGCGATCATAGGTTGAACCGGCACGATACAGATCCTCTTTCCAATGTGCCAGCCAGACTCCCCGATGCACCACGCGTCTCTCATTCAGTCCCGGTATTTTCAAGGTGAGGATTTCTCCTTTCGCTCCTTCAAAGGGCACTGATTTAAACCAGGGATTCTGTTGGCCGTGGATACCTTCACAGAAAATGATTCTGTCAGTAGCAACCTTCCAGCGCGGCAGTATCACACAGTCTGATTCAAACACAAGATCGCTGGCCGGATCGATGTTTGCTTCCAGAAAACAATCCTGTTTTAAAAAGTGCGTGCGGGAGAGACTGAGATAGGTCGGCACATCCAGTTGACCGCCCTGCGTCATTTCAAAGCCTCCCCGACTCATCTCAAACGCACTCTCATCGGCCAGAGGCTGCGGTACCGAAATCAGCTCCGGGAAGTGAGTCTGCGAACGTTGTCGATATTGTTCCTGCTCCTGTTCGGAAGAAAACAGCCGCAGCATCGGCTTCAGTTCAAAAAAGGATGCGTCCGTTTCTTGTTCAATGCGACGATAAAATTCGGTCGCGAACGGCAGGAATTCATCAAGTCGCCACGAAACAACCAGCCGCATACCGGTGATGGGGGTGATCAGTCCCGCCGCGATTTGTGAAGACGTTGTCGGTTCACAACGGTCAATCAACAGCACCCGATATCCACGCTGCAGCAACGTCCAACCCAGCGCCGTTCCCGCCAGTCCTTGTCCCACAAGGATAAGGTCAAATTCAGTTTGCTGAGGCATATGATACGTTTTCGTAAGATTGAATGAAATTAATACTTAGGGGCCTGGGTGGGGTTTGAGGCAGAACTGATGCCATTCTTATTTATGGTCTTTACGAGTCAGGTGCATGATATCGGAAGAGGGTCATTCGTTTCCAGCCTGTGGCGAGTTCCTTTGCGGCCTCGATTTCTTCTAGTGCAGGTGCGTTGCCTTTGATTAGAAGTCGTTCACTCTCTTGTGTCGTCAATGTGATCAGGTCATCCGCAAAGGCATGGAGAACGACTTCAAAGTAATGGGAATTGACGCCCAGTTGAGGGCAAGCCGTTATCTGCTGAAAGAGTGTATCAATAGTCTGTTCAGCAGATCGCAGAAGCCAGTCTGCTTCACATGAAACAACCCACCAGTCATTCACTCTGAAGGCAGAGGCTTTTGCTCCCGTTAACGACAGTGCCTCATCTACCAAAATCGCCACAATACTGCTGGCCCTCAGATTCCCGAAAGGGAGAAACATCTCCTGGTGCGAGCGGATGAATTCAAGAGGATCTTCGAGAGGTATGATATCGGCTTCTGTGTACTTCATTCTGAGGAGTTCTTTTTTTCAGAGCGATAGCACAACTCGTCCCATTCAAACACGCCGATCCATTCATCGTGAACGCGGTCATACTCAATCACGGCTTCGACTTCCAGGCAATCTGGTGTCCCCGTTTCATCGACGTCGTCCGGCATATACAGCACCACTTCCAGCCCGGGAGCTAACTTCAACTGCAGTTCTTGCAGATCTTTCTTAGTTCCCAGGCAGGTCAGAATGGCGCTTCTGTTTTGATCCAGTTTATTGAAGTCAGCGTACAGTCTTGGTTTCATGATTATTATCAGATCATTCTGACAGTGATACTCACAAGAATAATGCGATGCTCACTCTCCAATGCAGTACAGAAATTCCTGACGCTTACCGGACGCGCGATTGGCGGCGCGATGAAAAATTTGATCACCGCAGATGGCCGGTGTCGCGAAGCCTTCGTCGCCGAGTTGGTTTTCTGCCAGCAGTTCGAATTTTTCAGGATTCGCTTTGAAGACGAACGTTTTTCCCTGCTCATTGGTCAGATAGATGTTACCGTTAGCCAGAATCGGCGAAGAAGAGACTTTCCCGCCCAGACGGCTTTTCCACTGCTCTTTTCCCGTCTGGGCATTCCAGCAATACGCGATGCCGTTATCGTCGACCGCGTAGAGAAAACCCTGAAAGGCCAGCATCGATTGCTCATAACATTTCACCCGATTCGTCCAGACGACTTTTCCAGAACCATCGGCTTTGACGGCCATTGTCCCTTTTAAGGGAAATCCGCCACTGGTGAAGACCAGATCCTTATCCCAGACCATCGTCCCGCAACTGACGATCCACATCGCCGGAGCTGACCAGAGGTCGCGGCCGGTCTTCGGATCAAAGCTGGCCACTTTGGCATTGCCACTAAGCAGCAACTGGTCGCGGCCTGCGATCCGCGCCACAATCGGAGTGGAGAAGTTCATCTTCTCCGGCCGTTTCGTTCGCCAGACTTCGCGCCCCGTTTGTTGATCAAAGGCGGCGATAAAACCATTCTTCTCGTATTCTGAAGTGACGATCACGTTCCCCTCGAACAGCAGGGGAGAGGGGGCGTAGCCAAACTGATACGCGAGTGGCAGATAACCGCCGGCTTTAATCTGCCACCGCTGTTTCCCATTCAGATCCAGCGCTGTTAACTGAATCTGATCGAACTGTGGAAAAACAGCGAAAATGGTTTCTCCATTCGAAGCCAGTGTTGGCGAGGCATGCGTATTCTTCTGGTGAATTTTCGGAGCAAAATCACCTTGACTGACATCGGTTTTCCAGAGCTGCTGCCCCGTCGCACGATCAAAGCAGATTACCGATTGAATTTGTTTCTGTTCATCTGCAGTGGAAATCAGAACACGGTCATTCACTACAATCGGCGAGCTATGTCCCCGGCCGGACAGAGGGGCCTTCCAGCGGATTTTTTGCGATTCGCTCCATTTGACGGGAGGTGTTTCGCCGTCGGCTGCGATGTTATTCGCATTTGGACCTCGCCAGACACGCCAGTCATCTTCAGCAGCAGCAAAATTAGTGATCAGGCACAGCATCAGAATGCAGTTAAACCAGTAGCGGGGAATCGGTAGGCTCATCGTATGACCTTTTCGAGTTCGGAACGAGCGTAGATTTTGAAAGTCGGAGTTTAGTAATGCTACTTTATTGTGGTCGAGGTGGCGACCCGGTGCAAGGCGATTCAGCAGCCTTCTTTCACTCCTGGAAAAATGAGGACCTGATACAAAAATGTTCAAACGATTCAAGAAGATTTTATCCTGATTCTTTGCCGATTATTGAGAGGGGGCATTTTTAGTACGTGACAGACTGACCTTGAGTTTGCTAGAATGGTCTGGTTCGAGGACACGTTGAGTATGCGCCAGCATTTCTAATCACATTTCTCGTGATATCAACGTATTTGAAGCAGGCAAATCCTTCAAATCTATTTTATTGTCGTGACGACACCTGTTTTATCAAGAATGGTGGCATTCATTGAAAAGACAGGACGCATAGGTTGCGCTTCACGTGTCAGATGAGAACAAGGGGCGGGCCAGCATGATTCTTGTTAAAGATCTCACGCGGATATTCGAAGCCGGAAATCAGGATGTTCTGGCCGTCGATCATGTCTCGTTCGAAGTGCAACAAGGGGAAGTCTATGGTTTGCTGGGGCCCAACGGTGCCGGTAAAACCACGACGCTCCGCATGGTTCTCGGACTGTTGAAACCAACTAGTGGCGATGCGGAAGTCGAAGGTTTTCTGGTCTCAAGCCACCCCGATGAAATCAAACGGCGGGTTGGTCTGGTCTCGACCAGTGCGGGCCTCTATCAATGGCTAACGCCGCGCGAAATTCTCTCCTTCTTTGCCGACGTGTATGGCGTTCCCCGCGTCCAGGCGGAAGACCGGATCGAAAAGCTGTCTCGTTTGTTTGGCATTGATCCTTTCCTGGATCGTCGTTCCGCCACCTTAAGTACCGGACAAAAACAACGCGTCAATCTGGCACGATCATTAATTCACGATCCCCCCGTGATGCTGATGGATGAACCGACGCGCGGTCTGGATGTCGTAGGCAGTAAGGTGATTTTTGATTACATCGATCTGTTACGCGATGAAGGCAAAGCTGTGATTGTCTGCACTCATCGACTGGATGAAGCAGAGCAACTCTGTGACCGGTTTGGATTGCTATACAAAGGCAAAAAATGTTACGAAGGGACCTTGGCTGAATTACAGCAGTGCACGTCCTGCCAAACATTGACACAAATCTTCCTGCAGCTGCTCGATGCACCGGTTGAATCTGCTCGGCCGATTCCCAATGCGCAAGGGGAGTTCATTTCATGACGTCCCCGTATGACCAGGATTCTGATGACCGCATCTACACACCCACTCGCACGTTTCGGTTTTCAGGACTGCTGCAAAAAGAGCTGCGGGAAATACTTCGTGATCGTCGGACGGTCATCACTCTGATTTTAATGCCGTTGCTCGTCTATCCTCTACTCGGCTTAATGCTGCAGAAGTTTTTGCTGACACAGGTGACCCAGGTAAGTGAAATCGAATATCTCATTGTGCTTTCCAATGATCCGGAAGCACAGTTGTTTCGCGCCCTGTTTAATCAGGGGGAAGAGATCCTTGCTGAGAAAGAGAAATCAAAGACGGCAGAGGCTGCGGCATCGGCGGGTGAACCTAACGCAACGAAGAACGCACTGGCAGCCTTCCAGCAGGTGAAGCCCGTCATCAAGTTTATGATTGCTGACGAGGCCGGGGATAATTCGAGTATTGACAAGCTGATCAGCGAAGGGGCCGTCGATGTTGGCGTACGCTACTCTCCTCTGGAAACAAAGAACAAAAACTCGCTACAGGAACAGACCAGCGGCCGATTTGAAATCACTTACGGCGCACAATCGGCACACAGCCGGCGTGCGGCGGAATATGTAGAAGAACGTTTACAGGCGGTTCGTTGGGATTATCGGGATCAATTGCTCAATAATATGGGAGAAAGCGAACTCGTTCCCTTTGAAACCACGGTTTCGACTGTGAAATCAGAAATGGGACAAGCCTATTCCCTGGTGACGATCGTCCCCTTGATTTTAATCTTGATGACGATGACCGGCGCCGTTTACCCCGCCATCGATCTCACTGCCGGCGAACGGGAACGTGGCACACTGGAAACATTGATTGCAGCCCCACTCCCGCGGATGTGGATTCTCAGTGCCAAGTTTTTTACGGTCCTCGTGGTGGCGATTCTGACCGCGCTGGTCAATATGACGGCGATGCTGGCAACCGCTTATGCGAACGGACTGGAAACGGTTCTGTTCGGCGAGGGAATGACGCTGTTGATCTTGCTGGAAATCTTGTTGTTGTTGGTGATTTTTGCCGCCTTCTTTTCTGCAGTCCTGCTGTGTATCACCAGCTTTGCCCGCAGTTTTAAGGAAGCCCAGGCCTATCTGATTCCGTTGATGTTGATTTCCATGGCACCCGGCATCTTGGGAATGGTCCCCGATTTAAAAATGACGCTGGTCTGGGCGGTGGTCCCACTGGCGAATATTGTGCTGCTCAGCCGCGATTTTCTGCTGCACGATGCCCAGCCGCTCCTGTTTTTTGTGTCCGTGTTTTCCACCCTGTTTTATGGGGTGGTTGCACTGAGTCTCGCTGCACGGATTTTTGGTACCGATACGATTTTGTATCAAACGGAAACATCCTGGTCTGACTTTTTCAAGCGGTCGAAAAAAACACATCTCGAACCCGCTTTGAGCAATGCCATGCTCTGTCTGGCCGTCATGTTTCCGGTGTTTATTCTCTCTGCGGCATTCGTGGGGCGTTTGAGTGGCATTACATTCTCACAACGCCTACTGGTTTCGGGAACACTCACGTTTTGTCTGTTTTTCATGATCCCACTCTTGTTTGCCTGGCTGGGAGGCGTGAAACTGAAAACCGGGTTCCGCTGGTTTCGGCCGAAGGTGTTATCCTGTCTGGTTGCTATTTTACTCGGCTTTACACTCTGGCCGTTCGCTTATGAAATCGAAATTATGGCGCTCACCGATCATCGGATCGAATCGCTTTCCAAAATATTCGAATCCATGAAACTTGAGCTTTCAGCCATCCCTTTATGGGTCAAGCTGGTCTCGCTGGCAGTATTACCGGCGGTGTGTGAAGAACTGTTTTTTCGAGGGTATCTGTTAAGTGCATTCCTGAATCGCTTTTCATCGACGGGAGCCATTCTGGCTTCGTCGTTTCTGTTTGCGCTATTCCATGTAATCGTGCGCGATTCTCTGTTTATCGAACGCTTCTTTCCCAGTTTCTTCATGGGCCTGTGTCTGGGTTATGTGAATGTGATCTCTCGCAGTGTGATTCCCGGCATCTTGCTTCACATGATTCACAATGGTCTATTAATCACCATCGCCAGTTATCAGGAATCGCTTTCCCGTTTGGAACTCAACCTGGAAAATCAGAAGCATCTCCCCATCGCCTGGCTGGGAGGCTCGCTGTTGATGGTGGTCGTCGGCTTTGGTTTGATTTATATCAGCAATCGCAGACAGCCGACTCCGGCAACAGATCCTTCCGCGGCTTGAATTTGCAGCAGGAACTCCAGATTGGCAAGCGACTCAGGATTCTGAGGATGTTTCCGTGTCTGTTTCATCCGCCTCAATCCGATTGGCGCGTTTGATGGATTCCGTTCCAAAGCGGTTTGCGATCTGATCTTTGACCTGATCCAAACGCGAATGTTTCTGCTGGTCCTCTTCGTCGAACAGAGAACGCTGCTGCCGGGTTCCCGAGTCAAATCCGCTTACGCCAACGCCAATGAGGCGGATCGATAAAGGGCGTTCGGGAAGTCTCTGTTCCAGCAGGAGTAAGGCGGCTGCTTCGATTTCTCTGGTAATGTTCGTCGGCTGATTGACCGTGAGTGCGCGGGTAAACGTAGCAAAATCATCGTAGCGAATTTTGAGTTGAATGGTTCGGCCACGCAGTTCATTTTTACGGAGTCGGCGGGCGACGTCTTCCACCAGTTCAATCAAAACGCTTTTCAGAATTTCCAGATCGGTCACATCCAATGAAAATGTCGTCTCGCGTGATATCGATTTCGCCTGTCGTTCGGGAACGACCGGACGATCATCAATTCCCTGTGACAGTTCCCATAAATGCTGTCCCTGTTCGCCGAACAGTTCCGTTAATAATCCAGGGTCAAGGGTCCTCAGTTGAGAAATCGTGTTGATGCCCAGTTTAGAAAAACGCTTGGTGGCGACTTTTCCAATGCCCCAGACACGGGAAATGGGCAGGGGATCAAGAAAGGCGTAGATGCCATTCGGCTCGACAATCACTAGTCCGTCCGGTTTGTCGGCGTCACTAGCAATTTTGGCCAGAAATTTATTGGGAGCGATGCCGACGGAGGCAATCAGGTTGAGTGACTCTTTAATCTCACGTTTGATGGCGACCGCAATTTCCTGTCCGGTGCCGAATAACAGATGGCTGCCGGTCACATCCAGAAACGCTTCATCCAGAGAAAGCGGCTCCACCAGCGGAGTGTACTTACGAAAAACTTGTTGAATCGACCGCGAGATCTTCGCGTACTCTTCCATGCGGACCGGAAAAAAGTGCGCCTGCGGGCACCGTTGCCGTGCGGTTTTCATGGGCATCGCACTATGGACTCCGTACTCGCGCGCTTTGTAATTGGCCGCGGAAACCACACCCCGATGTTCTGCACGACCGCCAACAATGATTGGCTGCCCTTTCAATTCCGGGTGTTCCCGTTCTTCAATCGACGCATAAAACGCGTCCATGTCTACGTGCAGGATTGTGCGCATCGGATCAATCGTTTGTCGGATCTATTTATTAACTTCGCTAAAAAAGAGCTCGTTTTGTATTTTGGGCTGCTTTACGCTGATTAAATTGTGTTCTGGTCTCTCGATTTCCAGTTTTGGTTTTTATTTTCCGCTTTCATCTTAGCATGAAACACTTGAGAGACGTACAAAAAAGAATAGAGCGCAAAACAGATATAAAGGCCGCTTGATCTTTGCAAAGCCGTTTCTCAGTTCACTATAATGACTGATCACGATTAATCTTCCTGCAACTATACGATTCGTTTCGCCGAATCGTCCTGCACCATTCTTTGTTGATAAGGAGTCTTCAGTGAGTAATCAAAAGCAGAATCGTCGCGACTTTTTGAAAACATCCGCTGCCGCCGTTGCTGGTGGCAGTATGCCTTTCTGGTTCGATATTGACCCCGCCAGCGCTTACAAATTCAAAGCAGCCAATGATCGTCCGGTTGTCGGTTGTATCGGAACCGGGAGTCGCTGGGGCGCGGTTGGTCCTAACGCCATGAAATACGGCGATGTGATTGCCGTCTGTGATGTCGATGCCACTCATTTGAACAATGCCCGTAACCGGGTGAAAGACATTCAGGGCAAAAAAGGGAACAACAAAGAAGTTGCCATTTTTGAAGACTATCGGAAAGTTCTTGAAAATCCCGAAATTGATATCGTGACGATCGTTACCACCGATCACTGGCATACGAAAATTGCCATCGAAGCCATGAAAGCCGGCAAAGACGTTTACTGTGAAAAGCCGCTGACATTGACGATCGATGAAGGCAAGCAGATCATTAAAACATTGAAAGAAACCGGCCGTGTGTTCCAAGTGGGGACTCAACAGCGTAGTGAAATGGGACAGCGGTTCCTGAATGCGTTGGGGGTCATTAAGGAAGGTCGGCTGGGTGATATCACTGAAGTCGAATGTGTGATTGGCGGGATTGCTCCCAGTGGCCCCATTCCGGTAGCGGAAGTTCCCAAATCATTGAACTGGGAAAAATGGCTCGGACAGGCTCCTGTTACGGACTATCGTTGGAAAAAGGATGGTGGACATGCAAAAACTCGTGGCCATTATGAATTCCGCTGGTGGTATGAGTATTCCGGCGGCAAAATGACTGACTGGGGCGCACACCATGTTGATATCGCCCAGTGGGGAATTGGCATGGATCACTCCGGTCCGACTCAGGTCGTGCCGATTTCTGCAGAGCATCCGATTCCTCTGAAAGATGGCATGCCTACCAAGGACGACGGCTATAACGTGGCTTCCAAGTTCGAAGTGCAATGTACCTTCCCGAACGAAGTCAAAATGACGATTAAAAGTGATGGTCGTAACGGGATTCTGTTTACCGGTACGAAAGGGCGAATGTTCGTCAGCCGTGGCGATTTGACCGGAAAACCGGTGGAAGACCTGAAAACGAACCCGCTTTCCAGTGATACGATCACAAAGCTCTACAAAGGGCGAAAGCCTGGCGATCACATGCGCAACTTCTATGAATGTGTCGATGCACGGGAACAGCCGATTTCCGATGTGATGACCCATCATCGCGCGATTACGACCTGCCACCTGGCAAATATTGCCATTCGTTTGAACCGTTCTTTGGAATGGAATCCCGAAACAGAGCAGATTATCGGCGACGATGATGCCAACCAGTGGCAATCACGAGAACAACGAAAAGGCTACGAAATCAACGCGTAGTCAGTTCGTTTTAACCATGAATCAAAGCCTGAAGGAAGCGAATTTCCTTCAGGCTTTTTTTAGCGATTGTCAGTAGCGATAAGACTGATCGGCGATGAGACTCATCCATTAGCCATCAAACGTTTTCAAACCGGCTTACATCCAGAGCTGTAGGCGCTCTTGTAACTCAGCAGGCAACCGTTTTTTGACGGCGTTCATGACCTGGTTATCGTGATACCGCGTACTGAAGTGTGCGAGGATGATCAATTCGTTTTGAAATCGTTCCGCACGCTCGACAATATCATCCAGGTGCATGTGTCCGAATTTATGAATCTTTTCCCGCCGGTGTTCGGGGCGGTAAAACGTCATTTCTGTAATCAGAACTTTCGATTGATACGCCGTCTCGAAATGATCCAGGCCCGCGGGGGCGGTATCGCCGGTGTAACAAACCAGGGGTACGCGGATCTCTTCACTGACTTCAATTCCCGTCATCCGGGCATCACGGATTTCCGTTTCCGGTTTACCCATGTATTCGGGTTTCAGTTTTTTGCGACAGTCCCAAACCTGAAACCCGAGCGAAGGTACCGTATGCTTGGTGCGAAATGCGGTCACGGCGTGTTCGCGAGAAAGCTGGATTTCTTCTCCATCTTTCATGCCAACCAAGTCGCATTCCATCCGCCCGCGATCTAGTTTCTGCCAGCTTTTGAGCATGTTCCACACCGGGTCCACGACTTCTTCGGGCATATAGATCGTGGGGGGGCTCATTTTCATCATCCGTCGCCGGGCAACGTACGCGGGTAGTGCCGCCATATGATCCAGATGCGCGTGTGAGATAAAATAGACCGCGGTCCCCATAAACGACCAGGGGCTGCCCCCCATATCGAAACCCAACTTGAGTTCGGGAACTCTCCAATAGCTCTGAACGGCTGCGCGGGAATAGCCCTCGATCGTCAGTCCTTTGTATTTCACGGATTGGAGAGGTAGATTTTCAAGCATGGTCATCACGTTATCAGGAGATCAAGGAGTCTTATATTTGACCCGAATTTAGGGTTGGAATCGTGTTTTAGCGCCCTTCGGACTGTCCGCGATGGACTTTGAGCGGTTTCCGGTTTCGACGAAAGTGGTCTCGAAGAACGCCAGATTACCCCAATTCTTCCAGCATACCAATAAACAGGCCGCCGTATTTCGAGAACCGTTCGAGATTCGGCGGTCTGATTGTGGAAAAGGTCACTTTACAAAGTCAAAGGACACTTATTTGACCGGAATGGATCGCCCCGAATGGATACTTTTTGCTTCAGCATAGCAAATTTTCAGGGCATCTCTTGCCAGGGCGCCGGAGAGTGCCTCTGGTTCGACGCCCGATTCCAGGGCATTAACGGCCGCTTGTAACTCGAGGGTAAATGCGGCACACCAGGCATCGCCCCCCTTGAGTTTGGGGTGCTTTAACTGGCCTTTATTTGTAATCAAAGTCAAAGGCTGGCTAACGACCCACTCTTTTTGCTTTCCAACACCCATGGTCCCGGCGCCGAACAGAACTGTCGCATCTTCAAAGTAGAGTTCGTAGCCATGTGCAAACTCCAAACCACGCGCCGCGATGCCGCCGCTGACACAGCTGACCGCCAGGTTCGGGTCTTCGAAGTCATAAACAGTATGAACATGGTTCACGTAGCCTTTGTTTTCAATGCCGCGCGACGTGACTTTACTCGGCACGCCGCACATCAGGCTAATCAGATGGTTGTCGTGGATGTGCAGGTCGATTCCCCAGCCGCCCAGTTTCTGGAAGTCTTCAATGTTTTCAGACCATTTTGGAGGCGCCATGACACGACGGAAGTGGGCTGCCAGCAGTTTTCCGTATTTATTGCTCCGTACACATTCGACGGCGAATTGAAACTCCGGAAAAAAGGGGAGTACCTGGGCGACCATGAATTGGACCCCCGCTTTTTCAGCGGCCTTTACCATTTTATTGGCGGCTTTGAGGTCGATGGCAATCGGTTTCTCGACAAGAGTATGCTTGCCTGCCTTAATGGAATCGAGGGCCACCTGTTCATGCATCTGTGTCGGCAGGCAGATATCTACCAGATCGATATCGGGGTCAGCCAGCAAATCATGGTAATCGTGATATTGTTTAACTTTTGAGAGGTCCTCCTGGCCTCCGCGCGGACCGAAGTTTCCTTCGATACTGCTCCAGTCACCCGACAGTTTTTTAGTATCGCGGGTTGATATAGCTGTAACTTTGGCTCCCTTGAGTTTTTTGGCTCCCTCGTAATGAGCCATTCCCATAAAACCAACTCCGATAATCCCAATACGAATCATGATGTTCCCCTGCTGTTGAGGCAGAAATTCTGAGTGAGCCCGAATTCGTTTTGTAACGTCTCACAGGCCGAGTTTCGATAATGATGGACCGCTACCATTTTCTAAAACGTACATTTGCGAAGGCTGTTGCTTAAGACTGACGATCCTGATGGAAATCGTCAAGCGGTTGCTAAGCGGTTTTCCAGCTTCTTTTTTTATCTTGTACAAATCCCAATCGTGATTTGCGTTTTGCACAATTTGAATTGATTGCTGAGAGTTTGCCAGCATGCAGAAATCTGAAGCGGCTGACCGTTTCCGGTATACTGGAAACGGGGCCCGAGTACGATACGCGCTGTTCAATCAGGAAAAAGAGGGGCAAAAATGCCGCTAAAACGACTTTGGCGTGCCTGTGGGTTGCCTTTTTTTTGTGCATCGGACGCGGTGCGCGATTTTTGTGCACGAAAGTGGGTCGGGTGGTGGAAATAGGGGCGTGTTATGGCGTTTTTTTGGGTTGGTTTGATATTTACGGGTCTGGGGTAGACACGTTTTGCCGAAAGGTGTTATCATACTGATGTCGACATCGTAGTGATGGCAGTTTGCTGAGTCGTATAGATTGTTTTCAGCAGGCTGTTGAGATGAGTACTCTTGAATGACCCTCATCCTGCATTTTGCTTCAACCTTTGAAAGAAGGTTACAAGGAAGTATGAGGGAACAGATAACGAAGGATTCGAAAAGAAATGCTTGTATTATCACGTAAGCCCGGCGAGCGAATTCGGATTGGCGATGATGTAACTCTAACAATCGTTCGCATTGGTCCCAATTCTGTCCGACTGGGCATTGATGCCCCCCGAAGTATGAGTATTGTTCGCGAAGAGTTGTGTATCGACTTTTCTGAGCTGCCTGAGATTGAGCAGCTCCCTAAAGAAACGACTTCTCCTTAGCGCGAACTGCTTTTAAACTTCTCACCTCAAGACTCAAGTCATTCTTGATCGTCGATCGAGCCTCTATTAATTCGTTGACCATTTCTATTACACAAGAGAAGCCATCCATGTGCGCTGGTTCTCAGCAATCTGATTCATCGGCGGACGTCGTTTGTCTGCGCGCCATTTTTCAGGGACGCGTCCAGGGCGTCGGGTTTCGTTACCGTACCTCAAGGCTTGCGCAGCAGTATCCCATCACTGGCTTTGTTAAAAATTTGTCGGATGGAACAGTTGAACTGGTAGCCCAGGCGAGTAGCAAGTCGATTCTCGACCAGTTTTTCGAAGACATGATGCTGATGTTTGCAGCGAATGTAACAGATGTATCGATTCAGGAAGCAACGCCCAACCCTGCCTGGTCCCAATTCGAGATCAAACGCTAACCCTATGCAATTGAGCAGGTTCAGGTTGGCATCAAACCAATTTGGCAAGTTATAGCGAACGCCCATCCCAGATTGGGGAAAACAGCGACCGAAGTGCCTTGCTTTCTTTACTTTGACCACCTTTTCTCGGTAAAGTAGCTCTTGCTCGATAAAAGTTGGTTCAAACGCCTGAAATCTCTTTGTTTTCAGAACTTTGTTTTCGGAAATCGAAAAATAAAACCAACGTTCGAAGCACTCAGGTTCGTAAGAGGTGAGAGTGATTCTGCGCCTGGAATCGCCGGGTGACGAGTATGACCTTTAATTTTCGCAATTCATAATAGTTTTTGTTATTTGATTGGTGAATGAACGATGGAAAGCCTCTTGGTTTTTTCTGCTGAAACCGCTGACCTGACTGTGCAATGGTGGATTACCGGTGCAGGGGTCGTACTCTATTTTATTCTTTTGTTTGGCGTGAGTGCCTTCACGCAGGCAGGGGTGATTGCCCGAGCCACTACGAAAGAAGCCATTCGCCAGCCGGTCTTTTTGCTCCTGATGGCATTGGGATTGATTCTGCTGTTGTTGAATACGTTTCTCCCGTTCTTTTCGATGGGCGATGATGTCAAAATGTTAATGGACTGCGGTCTGGCGACGATTTTGATTTGCAGTCTGTTGCTGGCGGTCTGGTCGGCCAGTACCAGTATCGCAGATGAAATTGAAGGTAAGACGGCAATGACATTGCTGTCCAAGCCGATCAATCGAAGGCAGTTTATTGTGGGGAAATACCTGGGTATTCTGAAAGCCGTTGTCTGGCTGATGTTGCCCCTGGTGATTACCTTCCTGTTACTCGTCTATTTTAAAGTGGGTTATGACGCACGGGAAGCCTCTAAAGATGTCCCCAGCCATGCAGAAAAAATGGCCGCCGTCTGGCTGATCCTGCCCGGGATTCTTTTGATCTATATGGAAGTCGCCATTCTGGCCGCCATCAGCGTCGCGATTTCCACACGACTGCCGATGATGGTGAACATGATTATTTGTTTTGGTATCTACATCATCGGACACTTGACTCCGAACCTGGTGCAGGCGAAAGCAGAAGGGCTGGAGTTTGTGAAATTCACAGGGCAGTTGATCGCCACCATTCTGCCTAATCTGGACAACTTTAATATGTCACCCGCGGTCGCAACGGGAACAGTGGTTCCACCAATTTATATCGGCTATTCCGCCTTAAGCTGTCTGCTCTATTCCGGAATCGCGATTCTGGTTGCCTTTATCCTTTTTGAAGACCGTGACCTTGCCTGACGCACAGAGAGCAGTCTTCGTTTCTCAATAATTTAATACAGATTCGGTGGGTCCTGTGTCAAATCGTCAGCCCAACGCATTCCACCGCGCGTTTCCTGCGCGGGAATTCTTTCGGGGTTCCGCCAGATCCGTCTTGTTCTGGTCATTGTTAAATTGCCTGTTGCTGGCCTGCTTATTGGTCGATTTATTTCTGATTGTCGACTTGCTCAATCATCGCGGAAGGATCACAGTCCGCGGTGAGCAGAATGTCCAGGTACTGCAGGAAATCAGAAATGTGCTTCCGCTGGCGAGTCAGCTGGCAGAAGAAAAGGGCGAAAAACCAGCTGAACCCCCGGCAGAAGGGGCTGCAGAGAAAAAACAGCCAGAACCAGATGCAAAGCAGCCGGAACCCAAGCCGGAACCCAAGCCGGAACCTAAGCCGGAACCTAAGCCAGTAGAGAACCAGCTTGCAGCGCCTGCTCCCGTTGTCTCAAACAGGATCACGTTGACTGACTCAGGTATTCTCCCCTCCGTCTGGTGGTTGCATTCCAAATATCAATGGGGAATCATGTCGCGGATATATCAGCGATTTCCCGTACTGCAGGAAAACCAGACGGCTCTATTTACTCTAATCCTGGTCGCACTGGTGCTTGCCAGCATCCGGGTTCTGATCCGCTGGAGAGCACGGCAACGCAGTCTAAAAAATTCGCATCATATTTCGATGACCTTACGTAATATGATTCATCGGCAGGCATTGCGGCTGAGCCCCAGTGATTTATCCGGCAAAGAAACGGAGCATGCATTTCAACTATTCATCAAGGATGTCGGAACGGTTCAGAATGGCGTTTTTGAGTGGGTCTATCAACTCGGACGACATCCCTGTTCACTGCTTGTTATGTTGTTGTTCGCGATCTCAATCGATTGGAGATTAACATTACAGTGCCTGATTCCACTATCGGCGGCCTGGTACTTTTTATTGCAGCATCGAAAAAATCATGAACAGCAACACGCAAAAACGCTGGTCACGATTGATTCGGAACTCGCTCTGCTCGCAGAAAATTTACGCAGTACGCGACTGGTGCGTGGATATGGAATGGAAACAGCAGAGCATGAACAGTTCCAGAAGCATCTCGAAAAATATACAGACAACCTCGATAAGCTGAAACGCGTTGAAGGCTGGGGGCATCGGATTGCCCGCGGTCTGGCGGTATTCTGTTCCTGTCTGGTTCTGTTTCTGGTCGGCTATAAGGTGCTGGTCAATCCGGAAAGCCTGCCGCTCTCGGCAGCAATCTTAATCGTCGGCATCTTCGCCTTCTTCTATCTGCCCGTCAACGGGTTGTATAATCTGATGCAGATTCGCAACGATGCCAGTATCGCCGCCAGTTCCATCTATCGGTATTTGAATCTGATTCCAGAAGTCAGTCAGGCCGTCGGTGCTAAGTTTCAGGAACCCTTATCACAATCACTCCAGTTCGAAAATGTCAGCTATAGCCAGTCAGCCAATACCCCGAAAATTCTCAATGGCTTTGATTTGAAAATTCCGGCGGGAACCAGCACGGCGCTGGTGTCGCTGGAAACGCTGGCACCGCGGGCGGTAAGTTATCTCGTTCCCCGGTTCATTGAACCAAAGTCGGGGCGGGTTTTGATTGATGGCGAAGACAGTGCCTGGGTGACATTAGAATCACTCAGGGCGGAAGCCATTTATGTCAGCGGGAATGATCCCTGTTTAACGGGGACCGTCAAGGAGAATCTTCGTTGCGGCGATGAACGTTATTCCCTGCAGCAGATTATCGCCGCTTCAAAAGAAGCACACGCACATCAGTTTATCCAGAATTTGCCACAAGGTTATGAAACCTCGCTGGGGCAGAATGGTGAAGAGCTGACGTCAGGCGAATGCTTTCGCTTAGGGTTGGCGCGGGCCTTACTGCGAAAACCAGCGTTGATGATTATTGAAGAACCGGAAGAATCGCTCGACGACGATACCAAAACACTGCTGGAAGATGCCTATACTCGAATTTTTCAGAATCGCACGATTCTGATCATTCCTTCCCGGGTCGCGACGCTCCGCCGAGTCGATCAGGTCGTTTTGATCCATGAAGGAAAGGTGGAAGCCGTTGACAATCAATCGAATCTGTTGAAGAAATCGGCCCTCTATCGCCATTGGGAGTACACGCGATTCAATCAGTTCAGACACACTTAAGAATCTTCACACGAACGTTGAACCAAAGAAACAGGCATGGAACCACTTCACTCTCCCGTATTCGAACATGCGGTCCGGCTGGCCGCTGTGGCGCATAAGTCTCAAAAACGAAAATCGTCTGGAGTTCCCTATATCGCTCATCCGATGAGTGTCTGCCTGATTTTGATCAAGGCCGGTTTTCATGAAGAGTCGATTCTTGCCGCAGCAGTTCTGCATGATGTTGTCGAGGATACGGAACTGACGATCGAAGAACTGGCAGAACTTTTCTCGGCCGATGTCGTTCAGTACGTCAAAGAAATGACGGAAGAAAAAGAGACCCGCGAAGGGAAAAAACGGAGCTGGCGGGATCGCAAGCAGGATCATATTCAAGTTATGCAGGGTGCGACGCTGGGGGCTCGAGCGATCGAGTTGGCCGACAAGTTGCATAACCTGGAAGCGATGCTGTTTGATCTGCAAATCGAAAACAAAGAGGAGTTCTGGGGACACTTTGGCGCGAGCCCCGAAGCAATCGTGCAATACTATCACTCCATGATCGAAGCCGCCGGTCAGTCTGACCCGCAACTGGAATTGCTCGTCAGGAATTGCAATGCGCGGCTCGAAGAATTGAAAAAACACCTGCCTTAGCCGCTCGATCTTTGAATCGCACTTTCAAATTTGCCTTTACTATAGTAGTTTAATACTAATCAGGAACTGGGCGTATCGACAGGATCCCAAGGGAAGGCAGAACCCGCGCTCAACGACAGTCGGAAATAGTTGCTTGAAGGGAAAGTGAGTGCGCGATGCAAGATGAAAACGAGTATCCTAACTGGTTTCTCTGGTTGTGTGAAAACTGGATCGGGCTGTTATTTCTACTGGGAATAATCAGTCTGGTCACGATCAGCGCAGTCGTTTATCTCGATAACCGGTTTGCGAAGTTTGAAGATCGAATCAAATACGTGCCACCGCGCAGTTATCAACCACCGGACCTCGGCCTCTACCTGGCAGGTGATATCAATGGGGAGAAATTTTCCCGCCGTGGTTCGATGTATATTCCCAGCTACTCACACATCTATTATCACGGCGGATCTCCGTTACTGCTGGAAACGACATTGAGTATTCGTAACATCGATTCGGATCAACCCGTCTATCTGAATTCGATTGATTACTTTAACACGGATGGCAAACTGGTTGAATCTTATCTGGACCGTACGATCAAACTGGAACCATTTCAGACAATCGAATTTCTGGTGGAAGAACGTGACAGTAGTGGTGGGTCCGGAGCAAACTTCCTGGTGAATTGGACTTCAGAAGAGACTGCAGACAAGCCGCTCATGGAAGCGGTGATGATCGGGACCGCTGGTTCGCGGGCCATCGCCTTTAGCAGGTCCGGGGTTGAGATGACTCCCTCAAAGCAGAATCCAGCCGGGAAAAAATAACGATTTGAAACCCGTTCAAATTCAGGAACGGTTTTCGAACACCTACGCATCGGAATCTGCGTCGCGTGAATGTTGTGGCGGATTTGGATTCGCAGGCATGCTTTCAAACGGTTTCAGTTTGATTTCGTCATCATCCGCATTGATCCACCAGATCTGTCGACCGGCAAAGTGCTTGATCAGCCTTTGATTTTCTTTCTCGTCTAAAATATGTGCCCAGATCACCTCAGCGTTATCGATGTCTGCCCGATTGTAAATCCATTCAAAATGAGGATCATGATTGGAGTCATATTGAACAAACACAAGATCTTTTCCGGGTTGCCGCTGCAGTTGTTCCAGCAGCTCTGATCGTTGAAATGCGATCTTGTACTGCGATGGCAGACTGAGGTCGGTCGTGAAGAGCCAGACACGCGTGAAACTCATGGCGATAAAGATCAGACACAGGCCGGCGACGAATACGGGGCCCCGGTGGCAATCTTTCCATTTGGCAACACGCCAGTGCCGTGCCCCCTGAATGAAAATGAAAAAGAGCAGGGGAATCACCGGCGCCAGATAATGCGGTTGAAAAAATGTCGTACCCAACAGATTTATCAGACAGATCAATGATGTGACTGACACAGCCACGCGTCCCCAGTGCGCTTTGATGATCCAGGGAACCATCAGTAAGAGAATGCCAAGGGGAAATACGATCAGATTTCCTACCAGCCGGGATAGCTTGAGTAAAACCATATCAAGATAGCCTCTTAGGTTCTGCTGCTTCTGGTAGGCGTCAAGTGACCATCCTGTATAAAATTGTCCCAAGTGAGGATTTGCAATGGTTACCTGACGTGGCGTTCCCCAAATGAACAGCGGGGTGGGCGAATACGTTTTTTCATGCACCTGATAGGGGAACTGTGTAGGATTTCCGGTCACACGATCATTGTAAAACAAAAGCACGCCTGCGATACAGAAGCCAGCAATTCCCAAAGGTAAGAGTACAGAGCGAAATAAAATGCGATTGGGAAATTGCGATTGTCTGACCATCCAGATTACCAGCAATCCTGATGCTGAAGCAGCGGTCAAAAATCCTTCGAACGGTCGGCTGACTGCCAGTAGAAACAGTCCCAGCCCATAGAGCAACGCAGTGCCTGCATGAGGTTGTTTGATCAAACGACGCAAGGCGCCAAATAAAAGTGCCCCACCAAGCACGGCAACAGCGCCGCCCCAGAAATTCTGCCCCCAAAGTATGATGAGCGGATGGAGCGTCGACATCAGCCCTCCGGCGAAGGCCCAGCGTGGCGGGACCCAGGCTTGCAACATCCAGCAGATCGCCGCACACGCCAGCGCGACACTCAGCCAGGCTCCGACAATCGGTCGCCCGGTCAGTACTTGACCGACAGCCAGAAATAGTCCCTGTCCGGGGGGATATTTGGAAGCATAAGAGGGTTGGTGGAAGATGTGGAACGATTCAAAGTGTTTCCAGAACGGGTGCGTTGGGTTTGTGAGCCTGCCTTGCGAAAACGTATCGGCTGCTAATAGATAGCTGAATTCATCATGAATTCGGGGAACCGGTTTTTTGAACTGTGAGATACCAGCCGAAAGCACAAAACTGAGAATAAACATGGTCACCACAGATACGCGGGGAGTGCACAGGAAATGAATCTTCCTCCGCAGCGGCTTCAAGATTTTGAAACGAATGAATTGCGTGGGGATCACTCTCGTGAGCAGCACCAACGCGGCGAAGACATAACAGGTTAATAGAATCAGAGTTATTTTCATGAATCAATCGTTGTTCTGACGAGCCGGGTGAGTCAGGTTGATGCCCGTTTGCAGCAACTCAGTTCAACTGGAATGAGCTGTAAAATTGGCATTTCTGTATTATCGACCACGGTTCAGAAGCTCGGAATGGCAAAATATTGTTGGCCATTCCCCTTAAAGCTCCCTATTATACATTTCTTGCTATTTTAAAGACGAGTCGTCTCTGCCACCGCTTCAGTCTAAACTCTTTAGATGGTTTTGTAGAACCAGCACATTCACGTCAATAGGAATGAGTCGTAAAGTATGGATTATAAATGGCTTACAGTTGTCATTCCCGCTTTAAACGAACAGGATGCCATCGGTGCCACGATTGTCCGATGCCTGGACGCCCGGGAAGAGATAATCCATTCATCGGGCTTAGAGGGCATGGAAATTATTGTGGTCAGCGATGGATCGACCGATCGGACTGTGGAAATTGCGCAAAGCTTTGACGAGATTCAGGTTATCGTTTTTGAAAAAAATCAGGGTTATGGAGCGGCCATTAAAGAGGGGTGGAGGCAGGGACGCGGTGATCTGGTCGGGTTTCTGGATGCGGACGGGACGTGTGACCCACGTTTCTTTTCCCAACTCTGTCAGACGGCGATTTCCGAACATGCTGATGTCACACTTGGCTCACGTCTGGGGCCCGACTCACAAATGCCGGCAATTCGCAGGGCAGGCAACCGAATCTTTGCGTTTCTATTAGGGCTGTTATGTGGTCGAAAAGTGACGGATACTGCCAGCGGAATGCGGGTCGTCCGTCGGCAGTCACTCAAACATCTGTATCCGCTGCCGGATGGATTGCATTTCACCCCGGCAATGAGTGCGCGTGCATTAATGAATCACTTGCGCATCATTGAGATCCCCATGAAATATGAGGAACGCATCGGTGAGAGCAAGCTGAGCGCACTGTGGGACGGAATTCGTTTTCTCAAAGTCATCAGTGAAGGTGTACTCTGCTATCGGCCAGAAAAAATCTTTCTGGCAGGATTTTCCTTCTGTGTGTTATTCATCCTGCTACTGGCGGCCTATCCGACTGAGTTCTACTTCCAGCACCGCAGGCTGGAAGAATGGATGATCTATCGATTTGTCGTCTGCCAGTTGGTGGGTTCTTTGGGAATGATGTTACTGCTGGCTTCGGCTCTGACCAACCGGATGGCGCAATTCAGTGCGCGTCGTGAGGAATCGGTCGGCTTCTGGTCATCGATCGTGGTCAGTCTGTTTACCGGGAAACCGTTGGCGGTGATTGTTGGCCTGTTTACCTTCCTGGGAATTGGGTTCCTCTGGCCTGGCATTGTTGAGTTTGTGACAACGGGTACGATTACCCTGCATTGGTCACGCTTGATTGCAGGCGCATTTACTCTGTTCACGGTGATGCAGACACTCATTTTCTTCGTACTCATGAAAGTTGTCGCTATTTGGAGTTTTGAACAGAGTGCCGCCGAAAAAAATATCCTTGAATCAATATCGAATGAATCGAGTGATCTTAGAAACGTAAACTATCAAAAAATCACTCCGACGGTTGAAACTTCGCGACACATAATGAAATGAAAATGCTCCAGCAAATCCATTCTCACGCGGTCCACAGCCGACGTGTTGAATCACTAACCAGACACCTTGCACCATTATTGCCCCCGGATGGTCTGGTGCTGGATATTGGTTGTGGTGATGGTCTATTGGGAAGCTGTCTGGCTGAGTCCAACCCGAGTCTGAAGCTCAAAGGCCTCGATGTACTCGTAAGGTCGGATACCAGAATTCCGGTCACCGCATTTGATGGAACAACAATTCCTTTTGAGAATAACAGCGTTGATTCAGTTCTATTGATCGACGTCTTGCACCACACGGTCGATCCCACTGTGATTTTGAAGGAAGCAAAACGGGTTGCGCGAAAATCGATTCTCATTAAAGATCATACCCGAAACGGACTGTTTGCGAGATCAACTCTCCGCTTCATGGACTGGGTGGGGAATGCAAGTTATGGTGTCGCTCTGCCGTACAACTATTTGTCTTATGAGGAGTGGCAGCAGATGTTCTCCACATTGAATTTAGAGGTCACTGACTGGGAAAGCAATCTTCATCTCTACCCCAGACCGGCAGACTACCTCTTTGGCCGATCGCTGCATTTCGTTGCTAAAATTCGAGTGAGCCATGAACATACAGCAGAATGAGCCAGCCTTGCAGATTGAATATTGGCAGCCGGGAATGGAATGCTGTGATGAGATCTGGGAATCCGCCTATCGCCGTTTCGAGACGCCGGAACAGGAATGCCATAAATTCCTGAAACGACTTCAGCAACTGGGCGTTGATCAGTGGGACAAAAATTTGCGTGTCGTCGAGTTGTTTTGCGGGCAGGGGACCGGGTTGCATGCGCTGCTTGAACTGGGATTTCATTCGGTGGAAGGCGTCGATCTGTCACCTCATCTACTCAAGCAATATCAGGGTGCCGCACAATTGTATGTGGGGGATTGTCGAGAGTTGAAATTCGAAGATCATAGCCGGGACGTCTTAATCGTGCAGGGGGGACTGCATCACCTGCCGATTCTCCCGGCAGATCTAGAACAGACCTTAAGCGAGATGCAGCGTGTGCTCCGGCCGGGAGGCTGTGTGGTCATCGTAGAACCCTGGTTGACACCGTTTTTGCGTTTTGTGCATGCGGTCTGCAAAATTCAGGTATTGAGAAAACTGTGGCCGAAATTAGATGCTCTGGCGACGATGATCGAGCAGGAGATCACGACCTACGAACAGTGGCTCAGTCAGCCCGAAGACATTCTCGCTTTGCTCAACAGCTACTTTCAATCCGAGCAGCAGAAAGTAGCTTTCGGGAAACTGATGTATGTTGGACAGAAAACCTGATGCGAATTCGGACTGAGAAAATAGAGCGTTATTCGTAGATCCGGCTCGCTGCTTGTATTACCATAAAGCTTTCTATCCCTATTCGACTTTTATCGTTTCAACTCACAGTGAGAATCACCATGCGCCGCTGTTTCCTGATGCTGTTTCTGATCACGCTACTGGGGTATGCAAATAGACAAACGTTTGCTGAAACGCCGAATGTAATTGTGATTATGGCCGATGACCTGGGCTACGGCGATGTTTCCTGTTACGGTGCGACGGAACTCAAAACGCCGCACATTGATCAGCTGGCATCAGAAGGCCTGCGGTTCACAAACGGCTACTGCTCTGCTTCGACTTGCACACCAACTCGCTACTCACTGCTGACTGGGACCTATGCCTTTCGCGGCGAACGAACGGGAATCGCGCCACCAAACGCACCAGCGATTATCAAACCGGGCACGGAAACAGTCGCATCGATTTTGAATCGCGCTGGATATGCCACAGCGGTCATCGGAAAATGGCACCTTGGGCTCGGCGGCACGAAAGGACCGGACTGGAATGGTCAGTTAAAACCCGGACCCCTTGAAATCGGCTTCGATACCTGCTTTTTGCTGCCGACCACCAATGATCGTGTACCACAGGTTTATGTGCAGGATCATCGGGTGCTCAATCTCGATTCCGCCGATCCATTATGGGTGGGGAATAAAAAACCGAGCCCTGATCATCCCACGGGCTTAACACATCGTGACACGCTGAAAATGGACTGGTCGCACGGGCACAATTCCACCATTCACAACGGCATCAGTCGCATCGGCTTTTATACCGGCGGCCACGCGGCCCGATTCCGCGATGAAGATCTGGCCGATAAGTGGGTCGAGAAATCGGTGGCCTTTATCGAGCAGCACAAAGACGAGCCGTTCTTTCTGTTCTTTTCGTCGCACGATATCCATGTCCCGCGTATGCCGCACGAGCGGTTTCAGGGGAAGACATCACTCGGTTTTCGCGGCGATTCGATCGTGCAGCTTGACTGGTGTGTCGGTGAATTGATGAAGACACTCGATCGACTGAAGCTGGCAGAAAATACGCTGGTCGTGTTCTGTTCCGATAATGGTCCGGTGCTTGACGATGGCTATAAGGATGGTGCACTGGAAAAAATCGGGAAACACCGCGCTGCGGGCCCTTATTCCGGTGGCAAATACAGTGTCTACGAAGGGGGAACGCGAACACCGTTTATCACTCGCTGGAAAGGCCGCATCCAGCCGGGGTTGAGCGATGCGCTTGTCTGCACCATCGATCTGCCAGCCAGTCTGGCTTCCCTGACGAAACAGAGTCTGCCTCCCAACGATTGTCGTGACAGTTTCAACGTGCTCAATGCTTTGTTAGGTAAAGACAAGGCACAGGGCCGCGGCCATCTTGTGCAACAGAATAATGGCAATAACGGGACCTATGCACTGCGCGTCGGCGATTGGAAACTACATCGCTACGATAGAAAGACCGCTCGCAACGTGGTGGTCGAGCAGCAGTTGGCAAATACCAAGGTGCCGCAGTTCCAGCTCTTCAATCTGGCCAAAGATCCTGCAGAAAAAACAGACGTCTCTGCTGAGCAGCCTGCGGTAACACAGCGACTAAAACAGCAGCTTGCCCGAATCATCAAGCAGGGAAGCAGCCGACCGGGCGCAGAAGTGGCTCGACAAGACTAAACCGACTGTTATCGAAAGAGCGCCGGTTTCATTTGTGCGTTGAGTTCATTCCAACGGGATTTTAACTCGTTCAATTTTTCGGCTTGCTGTAAAGCCAGATTTTGTTTCTCGGACAGATCATCGGCGATGTTGAACAGTTCCCAGGCAGGCTCTTTTCGATGTCCGCGATGATTCACAATTTTCCAGTTACCTTTTCTGAGTGCCGCTCTGTTTCCCTGTCGCCAGAAAAACTCCTCGTGTGGCGATCCTGTTTTCTGTTTCAAAAGATAAGGCATCAGATCGCGACCGTCCTGGTTTGGTGGCACCTTTGCGCCGGCCAGCACTGCTGATGTGCTGAAGATGTCCATGCTGCTGATCGGATGAGGAAATGTCTGCTGCCGTTTCAAGGTGCCCGTCCAGCGCATCAGAAACGGCACCCGCAACCCCCCTTCATTCATTGATCCTTTCCCACCACGCAGGGGAAGATTGCTGGAAGTCAGTTCGCGTGTGGGGCCGCCGTTATCACTCAAGAAAATGACCAGCGTTTTCTGATCGAGCTGTGACTTACTTAGCTGTTTGAGGATTTTTCCAACGCTGTCATCTAGAGAGACCAGCATTGCAGCAAAGATGCGGCGCTGCACATCTTTGATCTGTTTGAAACGCTGCATATCTTTTACTTTGCCCTGCAACGGACTATGCACTGCATTGTACGCCAGATAGAGAAAGAACGGTTTGTCCTGATGACGATCGATAAAGCTGACGGCTTCGCGCGTAAACGCATCGGTCAGGTATTCTGTTTCTACTACCGGCTGCCCACCGCGAATGATCGGGTTGTTGGCGTCGTAGTCGGGCTCATTGTGTCCCATATGGGTTGAGTAAATCAGGTTGTCACTAACCCAGCGTCCCTGACTACGACCGGGAAGTGTCTTGCGCCGCAGCATTGTTGTCACACCCTGGTAAGGGGGCGGGACGAAGTAATGTCCCTCGTGCACAAAGCCGAAGAACTCGTCAAAGCCATGTCGGTAAGGATGATAATCGGCAGCGCCACCCAGATGCCATTTGCCAATCAGCCCCGTGGTGTAGCCTTGATCGTGCAACAATTCGGCAAGTGTTTGTTCGGCGGGGGGCAGGCCCGTTCCCGGATCTTCATTCCGCGCGCCAATGGGATTGAACTCGTAACCAAAGCGAGTCGGAATCTTACCCGTTAGTAGGCCGGCCCGCGATGGGCTGCAATTCGGTGCGGTGACGTACGCTTGCGTGAAGCGGATTCCGTTCTCTGCGATTGAGTCGATATGCGGCGTCGGAATTTGCGGATTTCCCTGACAACCGAGTTCACCATAACCGAGATCATCGGCCAGTAGCACAATGATATTCGGCTGATCCGCCGCGTGAAGCATGTTTGTCGTCAAACACAAAGTGAGAAACAGCGAGCACAATTTGATTGAAGCCATGATTCGTCCGGCACCATTAGAAAAAACAGAGATCGCCTGACTCAGCAGGTGAATGGAATTGCGAAATCAGATCGATTGTAACTGTAAACCAGAAAAGTTCCCACGAAATTCAATACAATCCACGGGGAATTTCTCACGCATTGTAGTGGCTGGAGGGGGCAGGGCAGACAAACTATAATGTTCCCGAATGTCGGAACTCATTAAATATTTCTTTTCAGTTTACTGGATTTGATACATGCCGTTACTGGGAGCACATCAGTCTATTGCTGGTGGATACTATAAAGCCGTTGATACCGCCGCCAAATTCGAAATGGATTGCGTGCAGATCTTTACCAAAAATAATAATCAATGGCGGGCTAAGACGCTGACTGACAAAGACGTCAGTCTGTTTCAGGAGCGGCTGGAAGCAACGGGAATTACGCATCCCTGCTCGCATATGAGTTATTTGATCAATCTGGCGAGCCCAAAAGAGGAATTGTGGAATAAATCGATCGATGCGGTTGTGATCGAACTGGAGCGGGCCGAGGCACTGGGGCTGGTCGGTGCCGTCATGCATCCGGGGAGTTATGTAACATCGAGTGAAGAAGAAGGACTCGACCGGATTGTGGCCGCCCTTGATCGCATTCATCAGCAGACGGAAGGGTTTGCAACACAAATCTGGCTGGAAACGACGGCTGGGCAGGGTTCGAATCTCGGATTTCGGTTTGAACAGTTGGCTTATATTCTGCAGCAGGTGCAGGACGGGGAGCGATTGGGGATTTGTGTTGATACCTGTCATATCTTTGCCGCCGGTTATCCCTTGATTAAAAAATCAGAATATAAGAAGACCATGGCCGAGCTGGATGAAGTGATCGGCTACGATCGCATTCGCGCCTTTCATCTAAATGACAGCAAATGCGAATTCGGCAGTCGTAAAGATCGGCACGAAGGTATCGGCCAGGGCTTTCTGGGACTGGAACCGTTTCGGCATTTGATGAATGATCCGACATTTCAAGATCGGCCGATGTATCTGGAGACGCCCAAAGAGGGAGGAGACGACGTTCCACTGGATCAGGTCAATATGGAAACGTTACGAAAGCTCTGCAAGAAATAAGCTATTTTCTTAAAGACGATCAAAATCCAAAATACCCTCTCATGCCATCAATTCAGCCTAGTCGATAAAAGATCACAGGCATTTCGTCGGGTGCGGTTGCGCGCCTGCGAATGATGCGTCCTGAACCTCAAGTCCCCATTGAGGTTACTTCCCGCTACCTAAGCAGAGAATCGAAGTTCCGTTTTGACCTCTGTATGCAGATGACAGGATTTGTGGTTGTGAAGACCGGTCAAGTAAAACGAAATGTGACAACGGTTTGTTTGCTGTTGATTGTGAGCTGTTATTTCACGGTGGGGTGTTTGCGCCAGCCCTCTGATGTGATTTCGCAATCCAGTAAGAAAAAGTCCGAAGATGCGCTGATTGCTTCCAAAAGTAGTTCCAACTTTAACTTTTTTGGTTCGAAGAAGAATAATTCAGATAAAGAATCTGTCGCCAAGGTTAAAGTCAGCGGATCTTCCCCCAATATCAATCGAATTGATCTTGGAGCAGAAGGGCAGCCACCCGGCATCGAGATCGCAGAGAATTCGTTGAACAACGACAGAGATTCCTCAGGACGTTTGAATAAGCCAAACAGGAAAACTGTTGAAGCACCGCTTGAGAACTGGCGGTCTAAATCGCTGGTTGAATCCGCTAAGAAATATCCTGCAAAGGTAGCGGAAACATATCATCGGAAAATGGACCGTATCAAACTGGCATCAAGTTCGGTAAATCAGAAGCATACAAACGGAATTCAGCGTGTCTCTAATGCGATTCCGGCTGCCGAATCGCAACAGGCGGAACCTAAAGCGTCAGCTCCTGCTTCGCAGTCTGAGTTAGCAGAAGAGGCAATGCCTTTCCGTACGGAACAACTCAGCCGCTCTTTAGATCAGGTACCGGATCAGAAAAAACAATCAAAGCTTCCGCAAATGAGCGAAGTTCTCAAGCAGAATGTGAAGCAGATGCAGCCTACGATTGACGACGTGAATCAGGAAATGCGGCGTTTACAGATTGATTCCGTCATGGGGCGAGCGAAACGCGAACTGAAACAAAAAAACTATGAATACGCAGAGTTTTTGGCAGAACAGGCGCTTGAAGCCAGTTACCGCGGGCATGTTGCTTTTGGTATCGAAGAACAATCGCCTCAAATGTTACTGCAGCAGATAGAGAGTTCGAAGCCCGCTCTGCAAGCATCGAACGTACAGGCCGTTGAACATGCTCAGCCCCGTGTGGAGACCAACAGCGGCCAGAAGGTACACAATTTTCAGTTTCAACCGTCACGCGTTCACCCGCTGAAACGACGCGCGGTCGCAAAGCCGAAATCACCAGAAGCCCCAAGAACGCAATCGCGTCCGTCTACAGGCTCAGAGGAACTGCCGCTGATCGTTCCGCGCAACATGGGGAACGAACCACAGACAATTACAATTCAGCCCAGACGACGACAAAGTGACGTCTGGAGTCAGAAAAAACAGTCTGGTGGAATCGGATTGGGGGCACCAACGTTCGAAGAGAAAGCAGAAGAGCCATTAGAGATTCCGTTCCCGAAAAAAACAGTTCAGCCTGAAACCAGTTCTGTTCCCAGTCCCTCTCTCGGTCTGGAAGAAGTTCCAGAAGAACCACCGGCCAGAATCAGGTTAAGTGGGCCAGAGCCTGCTCAGCAGGAACCGATTCAACAAAAGTCGATTAAAGCAGTAGAAAAAGCAGAGGCGTCCTCTGCACCGGGGCCAAGGTTAATGCTGCCCAGGCTGCCTGGAGATTTGACTTCACAAAACAGCGAGTCTCAGGGACAATCGGCAACGATGCTGAATCATTCCGGGGGAAAACAGGGTTTTCAGACAGCGCCTGTGAAGTTCCAGTCGAAGATTCAGGAACGACGAGAGAAGGGGCGCGTGTTGAATGGAGAGAATCGTAATGGTCCTCTTGCTGAAACCAGTTTAGTGCTGGATGAGATCGAATGGGATCTGGATGGGAATAAACGTCCCCAGCTCAGAAACGCGTGGTCAGGAATGACGACACTGTTGCTGATTGTGGGCGGGGTGATCATCCTGTTGCTGTTGATGATCATTGTCATCCTGCTACGGCGGGGCAATCCTTCGCCCTGATCCTTCCGTTTGCATGTTCAGCCACGTTGATCTGTCAGATTAGTCTTGTGGCTTGGTCAAAAATTCTCCGCCGCTGATAAACATGCCGTTGTCGCAAGGCGTACACCACATGATTTTGACACGATACTCAAATTCGCGTGTTTCGCTTGCCAGTTTGACGGTCACTTCACCCGGGTTTAACATGCCTTTGTGCAGCATGCCCAGTCCCTGACGACTGATTTCTCGAGTCATCGCGGGGATGGTATTTCCACGTGCTGTTTTTATCTCGGCGGGAACAGAAAGTTCCAGTCGGTCAACTTCTCTGATGTTGACGGCATCGCTGTTTCCAAAACTTTCCAAGACGTGTTTGAGATCCTCAATCGAGGGACGGCTCCACGGGGTCTCTGACATTGAATTTACTCCTGAGTTTGAAGTCATTTCTGAAAGTCTACCAAGTCTCTAATCCATAGCTGATATTGAAATATAGGCTATAAAAATAATGCGGGTTTGACTTTCGTTTCAAATTGAATTCGGTGCGGCGTTTCCGATGATTCTGGACGCCGCGAGAGCAACTTCGAGTAGGGAGAACCCTTGATACTGTTAAACACTAACAATTATAACGTCCGCCAAAACAGTAGAAGCAGATCGATTTCTGCATGTTATAACGATTATCCGCACCCCGTTGGCGCGTGTTGTATCAGTCATTCCAAAGACTCCACCAAATTCTGCTATAACGTTTGTTGTTTATAAAATCCTCATGACGTCAATCTCGAAATTGGTTCGATACCAAATTGGGGTGCTTCCGATAAAAAACGGGAAATACCTCCAATACTAAATAGTTCAAGAACAATTCAACGGACGGTCCTCCTTCAGAGCGGCAGTCTGAAGATGCCCATTTTCTCAATGAATTTCTTTGTTGAGAGAACTTGAACTGGCTCAAACAAGAGAAAGCAGATTGATCTACCAATACTTATGATGATCTCTTCTTTTTATAAAAAATATAGCAGGCAACTCATCTGGGGCGTTTTTTGTACGCTGCCAATTCTGACATTTCTAGCGGAATTGCTGCCATCCAATAACGACATCGAAACCTGGTTACCCAAAGATTCCGATGTGCGAATTGTGTACGATCGATTCAAGGCAGAATTCGGTGCGGAAGAAGTTGTCTTAATCGCAGTACAGCAAGGTCTAGACCAGCCGTTACTGATCGAATCAACGGCCAGCAGGATTGAAACACTGCCAACAGTCAGGCAATGCTGGACACCCGGTCGGCTCACAAAGATTCTCAATGAATTCAATGTTGAAAAAGAAGAAATCAATCACAGGTTGAATGGCCTGTTAATCAATTCGGAAAAGAACGTAGCCGGTATCGTTGTTTTGCTGTCAGATGTCGGAATTAAAGACCGCGCTGGCACGGTAGCAGGCATCCGTGCGCAGTTGGAATACAATCAGTTAACGGGCAATGAAGTTCAACTGGCAGGAGCCCCGGTTGTGATTGCCGAACTGGACCGACTTGGCAGTCAGAAAAGTAATAAGAAGTTCTTTATCATCACGCTGCTGATCAGTCTGGGATTATTATATTACTCTTTCCGGGAATGGAAAAAAACGCTGGCGACACTCGGCTTGACCGTCTGGGCAATCAACCTGACGACCGCCTTGATCTATCTGGGGGGCGGGGAAATGAATTTCATCCTCGGTGCCCTGTCGGTGATGGTCATGGTCTTCACCCTGGCGATTTCGATCCACGTTCATCATTACGTTGCCAGCTGTATTGACGAAGAAGATCCCATTACGGCCGCTCTGAAAATTGCCTGGAAGCCCTGCTTTCTGGCAACCTTGACCACGACGATTGGTCTGTTTTCATTGACGGTCAGTCAAATTGGTCCGGTGGTTCAGTTTGGGTATGCCGCCTCGATTGGAACATTCGTGTCGTTAATTACCGGTCTCGGACTAACGCCGGCTGTGTTAACGCTCTGGCCCATTGACCCCAAAATGGTACATGCGGGAGAAAGTCGCTGGGATTTCAAACGCTGTGCCAACTGGCTGATCGATCATTCCGGTCGTGTTTCTATCGCGACGATTGTCCTCGTGATGATTACCGGGGTCGGTCTGTTTAACCTCAGAACTAAAATCGATCCGCTCGATTTTCTGCCGGCTAAAGGCAGAGTGCTTCAGGACGTGCGTGCGGTACAGAATGACCTGACTGAATTGGATTCTGTTGAAGTGATTGTCGATTTTGGCGATGAAGAAATTCCCTTCATTCAGAAAATCGACCGGGTTCGTAAGCTGGAAGAAAAGATCAAACAGCATCCCGCGGTCCGGCATACCATGTCTCTGGGCAGTTTTTTCCCGAAACAGTTTCCAGATAGCCCGTTCGAGACAGCTCGCCTGTTATCACATGCACAAGCGACCCATGGTGAGAATGATTTTGTTTCCGATGGTGAACGACTCTGGCGAATTTCCGCCCGAATCAGCAGTGGTGCCGATCTGCCTCAAGATATGATCTATGACCAACTGACGGAGATGATAGATGATCCAGATGTGATTCTGACTGGTGTCGCCCCCTTATTGAGACGGGCACAAAACCAGATCTTTATCGGATTCTGGGAAAGCTTCTCGATGGCGTTTCTGATCATCACCGTGATTATGATTGTTTCGCTGCGTTCCATCAATGCCGGTTTGGTGGCGATGGTACCTAACCTGACCCCGATTTGTATCGTGTTCGGGATTTTGGGCTGGTATCAGATTCCCATTGATATCGGAATTATGATGACGGCCAGTATCGCATTGGGGATTGCCGTCGATGGAACATTCCACTTCCTGGTACGCTATCAGAGCCAATATCGACTGACGAAGAATTCGGCAGAGTCTTCTCGTGATTCACTGCTGATGACTGGAGAGCCGATTTTCACAGCGGCTGTGATTACCGGCGCTGGGATGCTCGCTTTGACGTTGAGCAATTTTGTGCCCACCGCACGGTTCGGATATATGATGACATCTCTATTGGTGGCAGCTTTAGTGGGCGACTTGATCTTACTTCCTTGTCTGCTGGCATTACGACCGCAGAAATCAGATGAGAGTGAAAGTACTGATCACAATGACAGAGACGAGCTGCTTGAGAGCCAGCATCCTCGTGTCCCGCATTTCCTCAAGCAGGATCGTCATGGAACGAAAGATCAATCAGAGAAAGCAGTTGCATAGAGCGAATTCCTGAAAACAAGGCATTTGCTCCTGCAAACTCTCGGCTTTTCGGTACCCCTTGATTGATATATGAAGCCAGTTCATTATCATTGATGCTCCCCAGCTCAATCGGCGTCCCCTTTTGCTTCTTTCCAGGCTGAATCTGCCTCGACACGATGTGCAATAGACGAATTATCTGAGCGAACTGGTAGAACAACAAATTATAGGTATGAAACGACCTTAACTTTTTTATTTATTGAAAACACAGCGGAATTCAACATGGGATATCTTCTGATAACGGGTGCCACAGGATTACTGGGACGCTATTTAATTCGGGACTTAGCTTCTGCGGGAGTCCCGTTGGCCGTTCTGGTCCGTCCTACAAGACGGATGACGGTTGACCAGCGCATCGACATGATCATGGGCTTCTGGGATGATCAGTTAGGTCGCGAATTGCCACGGCCCATTGTTCTGGAAGGTAACATCAATGAGGAAAATCTGGGGTTGAGTCCGGAGCATCTTGAATGGGCTACAGAGAATGTAGACCGCATTCTTCACTCTGCAGCCAGCCTTTCTTTTTATAGCACCAGTCAGGAAAGCGAACCCTGGCGTTCGAATGTTGGCGGTGTGAAAAAAGTTCTCGATTTCTGTAAAACAGCGGAAATCAAAAAATTAGACCATGTCTCAACGGCGTACATTTGTGGTTTGCGCTCGGACCGAATTATGGAGTCCGATGTGGATGTCGGGCAGGAATCGGGTAACGATTATGAACGCAGTAAACTCGAAGCTGAGATGCTGGTACGGAGTGCCGAGCATATTGAATCGCTGACAGTTTTTCGGCCTGCGATTATTATTGGCGACTCGAAAACCGGATTTACAAATACATTTCATGGGTTTTATGCCGCCTTGCAGCTGGGGCATACTTTAACGCAAATGCAAACCCCCGATGAAACGGGACGGCTCTATGCTAACTCCCGCTTTACTCTTGATGGAACGGAATCAAAAAATCTGATTCCCGTGGATTGGGTTTCTGCTGTGATGTCCTACATCATTACGCATCCCAAACATCATGAGAAAACGTATCATCTGACCCCCTTGCATCCTGTTCAGTCCAGGTTGGTACATGATGTCTTGGAAGAAACCTGTAATTTCTACGGTTCCATCTTTGTCGGCGGCGGTGTTGAGCTGACAGATCCAACCGAAGCAGAGCGGCTGTTTTATGATCACATCCGCGTTTACAATTCCTATTGGCGCGATGATCCAGTGTTCGACAGCACGAATACCCAGACGGCAGCACCACATTTACCCTGCCCGCATATCGACCGCGAATTATTAATGCGACTTTCGCAGGCTGCTATCGATATGAATTTCAGCTGGAATGACCGCACGCCACATCGATTTGGCGTTAAGTAGCCGCGTTAAGTAGCCCAGGGGTTCTTCGACTTGCGATAGGGAGACGGCGAGCGGGGTGCCATTTCGTCTTTGGCGGGTGCTTCTTCTTCTGCTTCCGGCTCCTGCATTTCAGGTGGGGCCGGCGCGGGTTGCTCCTCTGGAGGTACTTCGGGCGCTGTCGGTTGATGCAGCAGCTTATCGAGAATGCCATTCACAAACTGAGAAGAGTTGGCACTGCCGAATTCACGGGCCAGTTCCACTGCTTCGTCGATGACGACTGCCGACGGAGTATCGGTGTGGTATAATTCATAAGCACCCAGTCTGAGGATGTTACGATCCGTCACCGCCATCCGTTTCAGAGACCAGTTTTCAGCGACGCGAATAATTTGCTCATCGATCTGTGGTTTATACTCCATCACGCCGGTAAATAATTGCCACGCAAATTCGCGGGTTGTTTTATTACGCCCATGTTCGTCAATCATACGACGAACATCCCCTGCGACAATATCGGGGTTAAGATCAATTTGATAGAGCATTTGCACGACTAAAGTTCGCGCCTGTTTTCGGAGAGACATGAGGGCATCACTAACACGGTTGGAGAATATATAGAAATCAGAGTTTCAATCACTCTGGTTGTGGCTTAACAGCGCACTTATGAAGGATTTTTATCAATCGATTGTAACAGATTGATCATCTCAATCGCAGCCAGCACTGCTTCACTCCCTTTATTGCCAACTTTTCCGCCGGCGCGATCTAGCGCCTGTTCCATTGTTTCACAGGTCAGAACGCCAAACAAGACGGGAACGCCACTTTCCTGACTGCTTCGCATGATGCCGGCTGCTACCTGATGATTAATGTAATCGTGGTGCATCGTACTTCCCTGAATGACGGCACCCAGGCAACAGACAGCCTGATAACGACCACTTTTTGCCAGACGATCCGCAATCAGAGGTAATTCGAATGAACCGGGGACCCAGACGACAGAAACATTTTCTTCCGAACCACCATGACGACGGACTGTTTCAAGCGCCCCGTCCAGCAGCCGGCGGGTAATCAGTTCGTTCCAGCGGGAAACAACGATGGCAAATTTTGCATCGCGGGCCAGTAAATCGCCTTCAATCAGTTTGTGGTTCATCGAAGTAGTAACTTAATCTAAATGGGAAACAAAAAAACAGACCAGTGGGTTGTTCACTTATCATTTGGCTGAGTGAATCACGGGGATTGCATCTCTGAATCAATTTGGTTTGATTCAAGAACGTTTTGAACCTGCGGGGCAGATCTTAGCGATGATTACCCCAAGTTCATACTTAGTAAAAATTCTTCATTGGTTTTGGTTCGACTCATTCGGTTTACCAGAAGCTCCATCGCATCCACGGGGTTCATGTCGTTGAGCACGCGTCTGAGGATCCAGACTCTGCGGAGTTCTTCTTCGTCCATCAACAATTCTTCACGTCGTGTTCCAGATTTATTCACGTCAATCGCAGGCCAGATTCGTTTTTCGACCATTCGGCGATCCAGGTGCAGTTCCGTATTACCGGTTCCTTTGAATTCTTCAAAGATCACTTCATCCATACGACTGCCTGTATCAACCAATGCGGTGGCGACAATCGTCAGGCTGCCCCCTTCTTCCACATTTCGGGCGGCACCGAAGAATCGTTTGGGGTGTTGCAGTGCGTTGGCATCGACACCACCAGACAGAATTTTACCGGAATGCGGAACTTCCGTATTCCAGGCACGCGCCAGTCGAGTAATCGAATCCAAAAAGATCACGACATCTTCGCCGTATTCGACCATTCGCTTGGCTTTTTCAATCACCATTTCGGAAACCTGAATATGGCGGCTCGGTGGCTCGTCAAACGTACTGCTGACGACTTCGCAACGATCTCCGCCGACCTGGCGTTCCATATCGGTGACTTCTTCAGGTCGTTCGTCAATCAACAGGATAAACACATAAGCTTCGGGATGACTGCCCAGTACGCATTTTGCCATTTCCTGCAGCATCACGGTTTTACCGGCACGTGGTGGAGAAACGATCAAACCACGTTGTCCCATTCCGACGGGAGCCACGAGATCGACAATCCGGGTACTCAAATTGCCGGCGGTGGATGAAAGTCGAAGACGTTCTTTGGGGTGGAGCGGCGTCAGATCGTCAAAGAAGACCTTGGTGGTCAGGATCTCGGGATCACAGCCGTTGACGGCTTCGACGCGGAGTAACGCAAAGTACCGTTCGTTTTCTTTGGGAGGTCGAATCTGGCCGGCCACAATCGCACCAGTCCGTAAGCCAAAGCGACGGATCTGGCTGGGAGAGACATAAATATCATCCGGGCAGGGCAGATAGTGGTAATCGGGGCTGCGTAAAAATCCAAATCCGTCCGGAAGAATCTCCAGCGTGCCTTCCCCAAACATCAGACCGTTGACTTTGGTGCGTTCTTTCAGAATCTTGAAAATCAGATCCTGTTTTTTCAGCCCCGTGTATTCGGTCAGATTTTCTTCTTTGGCCAACTGCATGAGATCTTTCATTGTCAGCCGTTGCAGGTCGGCGATATGAATGTCACTCTGCTTGATTTTCTCATAGCGTTCATCGGCGGCTCTGGTAATCGCCGATTCGCGTTGATGACGCGTTTCGACTTTTTCCCGCTTTGACTTGGGGTCTAACTCTTCGATATTTTTTGAAGCCACAGGTCCGTCATTTTCAGAAGTCTGAAGTTTAATGGATTTGGCCATGGTGATAACTTTCCGAATTACAAAAATAGTGAGATGAAATAGCGTGGAGTTCTTGAAACAAATGAGATGGGTTGAACGCGAAGATCAAATAACCTTTGGAAAGGTTGTCAATAAAGTGAAAAGCATCAGTGGATGTTTATGATACGGTCTGGGAGGTGCCTGCTACGAATTTATCTGCGAGACTCAAACATGTTGGTGAAACATCAGGAGTCCGGTTATTTGTCTAATTGATTTCGTTTTAGTAAGTCATCGATAAATCTGGATAATGCGAGTCCGGCAGCATCCAGGTCCTGGTCATTGTGAATCACACCGTTCGCCATTTTTCGTTTTTCAGAGAGAGGCAACTGATGTTTTTCCCGTTTAGTCAATTCTGCTGACGACCAGCCTCGGTTCTGAGTGACCCTGTTGAACCGTTGTTCGAAAGGACATTCAATAAATACGATCTGATCGCACAAATCTTTCCAGCCCGCTTCCAAAATCACAGCTGCGTCAACCAGGATTGCATCGACCTGCCCTTGGGACCGGGCCAACAAAATTTCCTGTTCAAGTCTCCGATGGATCTCGGGGTGGACTATTGCTTCCAGTTTCTCTAATGCTTCGTGATGTTGTTTCTCGTCTCCAAAAACAAGTTTGGCAAGGTTGGAACGGACGATCTTCCCTTGTTCATTGAACACCGCAGTTCCAAACTGCTCTCGAATTTTCTGCTGAATTACAGGAAAATCAAGTATCTCATGACCGATTTGATCGGCATCAATGACTGTTACAGATCGCAACGTTTTGACTTTATTAGCTACCGCACTTTTGCCAGACCCGATCCCTCCGATCAGTGCAATTGTGGGAATGAATGTATGACAAGACACAAGATGGTTAAAACAACTTGCAATGGTGGAAAATGGTTTTCTTACACATTCCTTCGCAACAGAAACTTACCACACAGGAGGTTTATGATTGCTGAATCCCTTAGCAACTGGTAGATGAGACACATGGGCGTGCATTAATATGGTTACCGATAGCATGCTGGATGTCAACAAAAAAAAGGAAACTTCGCTGTTTTCCCCTTAAAATTATGCTTTTCAGCTTAGGGACTCTCACTCAAATATCAGAAGAGTTTGATCTATGAGCGCGCCGGATACGGATTTTTGACCTAATCGTCACAGGTTCAGGCTTTGGGGACCTCCAGCGGAGTCTGTTCGAGCCAGTTTGAACCGGATGAGATATCGACAATCAGCGGGACATCCAATTCCATCGCCGATTCCATTTCGACTCGTACCAGTTGACTTAGTGACTCCAGTTCCGCGACCGGTACGTCAAACACCAGTTCATCATGAATCTGCATCAGTAGTCTGCCTGGATGTTGTTCCTGTTTCAGCCGGGCACTCAAATTGATCATCGCCTGTTTAATCAGGTCGGCCGCCGATCCCTGAATCACGGTATTGATGGCGGTTCGTTCGGGCATATTTAACTGCTTCTGAATGCCTGTACGCACTCCTTGGATATCTCGCCTTCGGCCACAGATTGTTCGCACAAAATGATTCTTCGCACAGTCTTCCAGGATCTGATCCAGGAATTCCCGAACACCGCTGTAACGATTAAAATAATCATCAATAAAACCAGCTGCTTCGGATTGCGGGATACCGATCGCTTCGGAGAGACCAAAAGGGCTTTGTCCATAGATCACACCAAAGTTGACTGCTTTGGCGGTGCGTCGCATGTCACGATCGACTTCGTCATGAGAAACACAAAAGATGTCCGATGCGACGGCCGTATGAATGTCGGCCCCTTCACGGAATGCCTGGCTCAACGCTTCGTCCTGACTCAGGTGCGCCAGAACCCGTAATTCGATTTGTGAATAATCAGCACACAATAATCGCCAGTCTTCGTTCTCCGGAATAAAGGCTTTGCGGATTTGCCGCCCTTCTTCTGTTCGGATGGGGATGTTCTGCAGATTTGGATCGCTGGAACTTAATCGGCCTGTTGCCGCGACCACCTGATTAAAGCTGGCATGAATCCGCCCCGTTTCCGGATTCACGAGATCAGGCAAGGCATCCAGATAAGTGCTTTTCAGTTTCGAGATGTGTCGATGCTCGGTGATCTTAGCCGGTAGTTCATGCAACGGCGCTAATTTTTCGAGAACACTCTGGTCGGTGCTGGGGCCGGTTTTTGTTTTCTTGAAGACAGGCAAATTTAATTCTTCAAATAAAACGGTGCGGAGCTGCAGCGGCGAAGCGATATTGAATTCATGGCCGGCAATTTCGTAGATCTCGCCAATCAGTTCGGTCAGGCGTTCCTGAAGCTGCTCGCTTTGCTGCTTTAATTCGGCTTTATCCACCTTGATGCCTGTGAATTCCATCTCTGCCAGAATCGGAATCAGTGGGCGTTCCAGGTCCCAGTACAGCTCCCACAGGTCATTCTGTTTGAGTTCTTCTTTGAGAATGCGAGAGAGCTGCCAGGCGATATCGGCGTCTTCCACCGCATATTCGGCCACTTTCTCAACATCAACTTCAAACATTCTTTTCTGCTGTTTTCCTGAGCCGATCAAATCCGAGATCGGAATCATCGTATGCTGCAGATAGCGTTCGGAGAGTTTATCCAGGCTGTGTCCACGTTCGCCGGCACTCAGCAGATAGCTGGCGACCATCGGGTCAATGCTGACTCCCTGCAGAAACACGCCGACGCGCATCAGTACGACCATGTCGTATTTGATATTCTGATTGGTAATCTGAATGTCTGGGTCTTCCAGAAGCGGCTTGATGTGTTCGAGAACATACTCTGGATCAAGGGCTTTTTGACCGGCGGGGCCTTCGACGGGAATGTAATAGCCCTGGTTTTTCTGCCAACTGATGGCCCAGCCCACGATTTCTGCCTCGGCTGGTTTCAAGCCGGTGGTTTCCAGATCGACGCAGAATTCTTCCTGCTGCTTCAACAGCGTCATGAATTTTTCGAACGCCGGTTTGGTGTCGACCGTTTCCTGGATTCGTTTTTCGGTAATCTTTGGCTCGCTCTTTTTGGTAAAGTTTTCCTGCATATCGTCGGCAAAACGACGGAAACCAAATTCCAGAAACAGTTCGCGCAACCGTTCGCGATCGGGGTGCGTTAAACGCGAGTCCTCCCAGTCGACTTCCAATTCCAGATCGATTTTCAGTGTCACCAGTTCACGCGACATACGTGCCTGATCGGCAAATTCTTTCAGGTTTTGCTGCAGTTTGGGGCCTTTCGCCTGATCAGCATTGGCCAGCACTTCTTCCAGCGTGCCGAATTGCTCAATTAAAGTCTGTGCTTTTTTCGGACCGACCAGGGGAACGCCCGGAATGTTATCGACGCTGTCGCCTACCAGTGATTGAAAATCGATCACCTGCTCGGGGCGAATGCCCCAATCCTCTACGACGGCATCTGCGTCCATGAAGCTGTTTTTGCGAATGTTATAGAGCCGCACGGCGTCATTGATCAGCTGCCGGGCATCTTTATCATTAGTCACAATAATGGTTTCAAGTCCCTTTTCCTTCGCCTTGTGCGCGATGGTGGCGAAAATGTCATCCGCTTCCCAGCCCGGGCAATCAATGACTGGCACCTGAAATCCCTTGATCACTTCCATGATATTCGGAATCTGGGGTTTGAGATCTTCGGGCATCTCGCTGCGGTTTGCCTTATATTCCGGGTAGATCTCTTTTCTGGTTCCCGGCCCACTCGAATCCATGGCAAAGATCAGATAGTCGGGAGAATGGGTTTTAATGATATTAAGGATATCGCGGGTGATACCAAAAATGGCATTGGTAGGCTGCCCGGTGGGGCTGGTCATGGGCGGTACAGCATGAAAAACCTGAAATACCAGAGAAAACGTATCAATGATGTAAAGTGTTTCTTTCATAAAGATTTAGCTTTACCTGAAATTCTGAAAAGAGATTGCCGAAATTGGAAACATGGGGAGGCTAACACCACAGTATGACTGCAGGGTCAGGCTCATTATTGAAGAGACAAGCCGGGATCGCCATCGACAGGCTTGTCGAACTCAAAACTCGTTGAAATCTTTTATCAGTCCTGGCTGCTATGGTCGTATAACTGATAGTTTGTGTACTTTTTTGAAGAGGTCAACCCTGCCAGCAAGCGTAAAACCAATTGTCAGCACACGACATAGAATGAGAAAGCTTCTTGACACTGCTTTTTCAGCATTTAAAATGGATAGAAGGCAGGATGCTGGTTCTTCAGAATTTTCAGATTCATTTCATCTGTCTTTCCTGTAGTGAGTCAAGGCTGATCCAGAGCGACGCGAAATTGGTTTTACACATCAGACGATTACCGTCACGGTGCAAGCCGCACCTGATTGTCACTTAGAAATCCTTAAGGTTTAAAAACATGGCTGCCAGTAAACCAACTGCTGTTCACATCTCATTAATCTTTTTTGTGATGACCACACTGATTGCGGGCGTTGCCGCGTATCTGGGTTATAAAGATCTGGGAGAATCGAACGTCAAATTGGATCAGGCCCAGAAGGATTCACAGCGGGATGGTGCCGCGGTCCGCAAGCTGGACGAAGAACTGCAGGCGCTGAAAAAACTGATCGGCAATGAGCAGGACGATATCGGCCTGGATAACAAAACTCCCAATACCGTGATTGGGGCCACCGAGTTGGATATCAAAACTCATGCCGCCGTTCTGGCTGAGCCAACCATTAAGAACACACTCATCAAAATGTCGGGTCAGTTGAATCAGACCAAAAGCCAACTCGCACAGGAACAAACGGCCAAAAATGAACTGGAAGCAAGGTTCCTGGCCTTAAAAGGAGAGTTGGACAAAGTCGTCGATCAGCATAAAATGGCCCGAGACAGTTCTGAAAGCGATTTAGCGGATACTCAGAAAATCAAAGAAGAAGAGGTTTCTGCCAAGGATCAGCAAATCGCAGCCCTCCAGAAAGAAAATGAAGAGATCCTGATTGAACTGGATCAATTGCGTGAAACAGACGCCAAAAAGATTAAAGATCTCGAAAACAAAAGTGTTCGATATGCCAGCCTGATTGATACACTTCGCAGCCGTCTGGATCAGGTGCAGAAAGTCAGTTTCGAAAAGCCCGATGGCGTGATCCGCACGGTTGATAACAGTACGGGCGTCGTCTGGATCAACCTGGGAGAAGCCGATCGCCTTCCCAAACGAATGACATTCAGTGTTTACCGCAAATCCCATCAGGGGATTGGTCGTGGTGAAGAAGATATCATCGGTGCCATTGAAGTGACCAAAATCTTGGGACCGCATCTTGCGGAAGCCCGTATTGTTGGCGATGACATTTACCAGCCCATCAGTCCCGGCGACCCGATTTATACGCCACTCTGGGGAATTGGTCGGCCAGAAACATTTGCCATTGCCGGTATCATCGATCTGGATGGGGACGGAAAATCGGACATGGATCTGCTGCGTGGGATCATTGAAAATGCCAATGCCAAGATCGACAATCAAGTCACAGAAAACGGGGAACGGCTCGGAGACGGATTATCCGTCCATACCAAATTCCTCGTGATTGGTGAGACTCCAGATGTGGACTCAGCCAAGACCGATGAGCAACGTGACAAGATGCTGGAGCTGATCGGCAAGATGAAAGAGATCAAGGAAGAAGCACGTCTGAAAGCAGTACGCGTGGTTGGGATTAACGACTTCTTGAGCTACATCGGTTATAAGCCACAACGTCGTCTGTTTGTGCCTGGGTCCGGTGTGCCTTCGAAAATCAAGTTAGGGGCCAAGAAAACAGGCGTGAATGCGTCATCCTCAGGGGCTGTTTCACAGGTCTTCACTCGCAACAAACGACTCAAGCAACAGACTTCTTCAGGCCAGACAAGTAAGGCTTTTGG